>MDTE01143852.1_pt1 | contig 86414 bp, 86 predicted proteins | sample 811231 | NCBI WGS metagenome assembly MDTE01 (sample SAMN05326651, study PRJNA326480) | marine metagenome | isolation source: seawater | place: Indian Ocean: Red Sea | collected 2010 | reverse complement strand
TCCCCTCTATTTGCAATCAGAAGTTTCTTAAACAAGAGGACACCCCATAGTACAGGAAGAAAAATGAAATGCCCACGTGCTTAGCTGGGAATTGGCGAGCGAGAGATTGCTCATCACTGGATCTATTAGACCTCAGCTAGGATTGAGAAGAAACAGGACCTGTCCGTACTGAACGGGCTCTCCGTTTTGGACACATACCTCTTCAATTACTCCAGAAACTTCGGCTTCCAGTTCGTTCATCAGCTTCATGGCTTCTAGTATACACAGAGTGTCACCTGCGTTCACCCGCGAACCAACCTGGACGTAGCTATCAGCATCGGGAGACGGCGCAGCGTATAAAGTACCTACCATGGGAGACTTGACCTCAATAAGGTTAGAATTCGCCCCAGTCTCAGCTTCCACCGTTGAGACTGTTTCTGCAGAAACCACTTCATCCACTAACGGAGAAGGATTGTCTTTCATGGACAAGTCAGGAGCGTTAACCGACCAGCCAGCTTCCTTACCAGAAGCCTTCGCCAACTTAATCTTTGTGCCTTCATGTTCCAGTTCAATGGTATCGAGGTCACTGTCTTCGATTATTTCGATCAAATTCCTCAAAAACTCAAGATCCATCATTATTCTGAGACCCTGGTCAGATACTTATCTTCGGTGCGGTCTATTTTCAAAACATCCCCCTTTTCAATGAAGAGTGGAACCTGGATCAGCGCTCCCGTCTCTAACTTTGCTGGCTTGCTACCACCCTGTGCAGTATCACCCCGCACGCCAGGATCTGTTTCAGAAACTGTTAATTCAACAAACTGTGGTAACTCTACGCTAATCACTTCCTCGTTGTGAACCAACCCCTCGCAGGCCATGTTTTCTTTCAAGTACTTTAACTGGTCGACACCTAGCAAGTCTCCTGAAATTGGAATCATCTCATAACTTTCCTGGTCCATGAAATAGTACAGGTGACCATCCGAATAGCTGTAGGAAACAGGTCGGCGCTCCAGCCTGACCGTTACCACCTTCTCCCCAGCCCTGTAAGTTTTATCCACTACAGCTCCGCTCAACACGTTTTTCAACTTAGTCCTCACGAAGGCACCGCCTTTACCAGGTTTGACGTGCTGAAAATAGGTAATTGTCCAAAGTTGGTTACTGATTTCTAGAACCATACCATTTCTAAAATCTGCAGTTGAAGCCATTATTATTGTCCTAATATGGAAGCCTTATCGATTAAAACTATCGATTGGCTATGTGAGCTACTATACCTCTTAGACCTAGAAGATAGCTTTCGACGCCGAAACCTATAATTACTCCTTCTGCTACGGGTGCCAAGTAAGAATGTTTCCTGAACCGTTCCCTATTAGCAGTATTAGAGAGATGTACCTCCACGAATGGTAATTCGACACCTACTAAACCATCCCTCAGAGTGATACTCGTATGGGTTAATCCTCCTGGATTGACTAAAAATCCATCAACCCGAGCACTTGCTTCCTCAATAAAATCTAAAATTTGACCCTCCGAATTGGATTGGAAGCTTTCAACTTCAGCACCAATTTCTCCAGCAAGATCCGCTAGTGCAGAATTTATATCGGCTAGAGTTGCCGTACCGTACACCTCCGGTTCCCGCTTGCCCAATCGGCGAAGATTCGGTCCATGTATTACTGCAATCCTCATCTAATGACCTCCATATAGGTGACCTCAGAATATTAGTCCGAAACCATTTCCCTCATTCTACAAACGTTAGAACTTGATTTACCTTTTTACAGTAGCCACTAAAGATACCAATCCTTGAGAAAAGGTGTCAACGAGAAAGGTTGAGAGACCGATACAGTAGGGTTAGGTTTCCAGTCACTTAAAGAAACATTAAAGTGGGCTTACTAAGACTCAAACACTTTCGGAGCTGTTGGTCTATGATGCGTCAAATGCGGGACAATACTAAGTGGATAATGCTGTTGACGGCAACCGCCTTTGTAGGACTAATGATATTCCAATGGGGCATGGATATTACTGGACAGGGTGGCATGACGACTGGTGAAATTGGTCGTGTCAATGGAACGCCAGTACTTTATGACGATTTTAACCAAACATACAGAAGGCTGTTTGACCAAGTGCAGACTGCGCAAGAAGATCCCGTCACAACTCAACAGATAAAAGACATTGAAGATGCAGCATGGGACGAAGTGGTCGATCAAGTGCTGATAATGCAGGAACTGGAAAGGAGAGGTATCGTAGTAACAGATAGTGAAATCCTTAGTGCAGCTCGTTTTAGTCCACCCCCCGAATTTCAGTCGAGCCCATCCTTTCAAACCGATGGAGTCTTTGATATTCAGAAGTACCAAGCTTATCTATCCTCACCCACCATAGACCAACTTTTTCTCTTGCAATTAGAATCTTATTACAGAGAAGTCATTCCAAGAGGAAAATTACTTCGTCAAGTATCTTCCGACATTTATCTGACAGAAGCATCCCTTTGGGATGAATTTCGAGATCGCAACGAAGCTATCTCAGTGAGATATCTTGCGTTTAACCCAGTCCAGCGAATTCCTGATTCTGAAGTAAACGTCGGCGTTGAAGAGATTAGGGACTACTACAATAGCAATCCAGATGAGTTTAGTTTCCCAGCACAGGCGACCGTTGGAACCATTGTCATGGACAAAACTCCAACTGCCAGTGATACACTAGCGGCAGCAGAGTTGGCTATGGATATAAGGCAACAACTGATGGATGGAGATCCCTTTGAAGAAGTCATCACCAGACCAGATCTTTTGGGGGGTTCAGGGGAATTAGGGTGGTTTAGTCGAGACCAAATGGTTCCTGAGTTCTCAGAAGCGGCCTTCTCCGCACAAGTAGGAGAAATTACTACCCCAGTTCAGACCTCGTTCGGTTTCCATATAATAGAAGTGCAAGACCAGGCTGGAGATAGTATTCAAGCACGTCATGTATTAGTACCTATTCGAAGAACAGATGATTCGGAATTAGAGCTCCTGATACTGGCAGACTCACTTGAAGAACTGGGAGAAAACGAAGGTTTTAAAGAGGCCTCTGAAGCCCTCGGCCTTGTTACTGGAACCGCTGTCCTTAATCCAGAATTTTCTTTCATAGCTGGTGCTGGAGAAGTTGGTGAGGCTTCTGAGTGGGTATTCGAAGAAGAAGCTTCTGAAGGTGACGTGAGTCCACTGTTCGAGACTAGAGAAGCATTCTATATGCTAGAAATACTTGAGATTCAGGAAGCCGGAACAGTGAGCCTTGAAGATGCAACCCCATCTATAGAACAAACCCTTGCTAATAGTAAAAAGATTGAGAATGGAAAAGATCAAGCAAGTGAGGTCCTAAATGAGTTGAATGAGGACGTTGCGCTAGAAGAATTGGCCTCAAATTTGGACTTGGAGATACAGGAAGCTGGACCCTATACGCGTTTAGACTTCGCTCAAGGATTGGGCCGATTAAACGCTGCAACTGGAGCTGGATTTGGACTAAATATAGGGGAATTCAGTGACGTTATTGAGGCCAACAACAATGTATTTATTCTTCAGCTACTGGATCATACTCCGCCAGACAGCCTAGTCTTTGCCTCCGAATCTGGAGATCTGCGCACTCAGCTCACTGCGATTGCCCAACAAACACGTCTGCAGGAATGGATTGAAAGTCTTAGATCCGTTGCTAGAATTAATGACAGAAGAGATGAAGTTTTAAACGCTGATCCAGATGCCTCTGCACAGCAACAAATGCCACTGGTCTTTTAGTAAACTCTATTGTGACGAACCTAATCTTCTTCTGAATCTTCTTTTTCAGCTGGTTGAGATTCATCTTCTCCGATGTTTTGCATATTAGATTGATGTGGACTCTCATCGGAATCAGTCAAAGTCCTAAGTTCTTGAACCTGATTGGTCGAAGCAGTTAGGGACTCTGTATCAGTTTCACCAGCAGACTTGACCTCCTTTTCTATTTCTCGGATTGACCCCTTGAATTCCCTAATTCCTTTTCCCAGTGAAGAGCCAATCTCTGGCAACCTTTTAGCCCCGAAAAGAAGCAACACAACCATGAAGATCAAAATCATCTCCATCATTCCCAGTCCACCTAGTCCCATGACAAACCTCCTTAAATGATCCTAACGACTATTATATCCAAGAACGAACAATAAATGTCACAACTGTGATTCCTACTAGGGTTAACACATTCAAGCTGAGAGTAAGAGGCCCAATGGTCAGAGCTACCGCAACTAAATCTATCGACAGTGGCCCCAACGATGCCTCAACCGCTGTAGTGAGAAAAGACTTTGCAGCACTCTGTGGCAAAAAGATATTACTCAGCTGTGTGAACAACCCTCCAAGCATTAGGCCCAAAATTAGCGTCCAGATCAAACGAGTCTTACTTCTTCGTTGGTGGCTACCTAGCATTTAGAACCTTCCATAAAAAGCACCCAGGTATATGTGATCCTTCCCAATAAAAACGAATTCACCTTTCATCTATATTACTATCGATCCCTTGTTACTGTATATGTTACTGCATTTTCCAGAGCTGTTACAGCAGGACTTTCAGGTAAACTCCAAAGGATCTCTCTCGCCCTTTCAGCATACATTTGCGCCTGCCCTTCTGCATAATCCAATCCTCCGTTTTCAATGACAATTTCTACCAGTTTTTCGATATCTCTATCCGTAGGTTGAATTAGTGTAAAAAACTTTCTTGTTTCCTGTAACTCAAGCTCAGACATGTTGTTTAAAGATGCAACTAAAGGAAGAGTGACTTTGTGCTCTCTCAAGTCATGTCCTGAAGGTTTTCCTGTGACCGACACTTCCCCTTTGTAATCCAAAAGATCATCAGCTATCTGAAAAGCCATCCCGAGATTATGTCCAAAATCTGCTAAAGACTGGCTATGTTCCCCTTGACCTTCCAAAGCCCCTATCTCACAGGAGGCCGATATTAAAGAAGCAGTCTTACACTCAATTAGGCGGTTATAGTCGCCCTCACTGAAGCCAAGGGCATCTATAGAGGTCAACTGCCTCATTTCACCGATACTCATCTGATTCGTAGCATTAGCAAGAACTGAAAGAGCAGAGTATTTCTTCATCTGGACTAGCTCGCTTACAGATCTGCTGTATAGATAATCACCCATTATCACTGCTACTTGATGAGTCCACAGTGCATTAACAGTAGGAAGTCCTCTTCTCAGAACACTGTGATCTACCGCATCATCGTGTACCAAAGTGGCCAAATGCACCAGCTCTAGTATGGCTCCTAAAGTTACGGCATCTTCAGTGGGTTCTTGGCCAACTTCATTAGCCAGAAGAACAAGGGTCGGTCTAAACAACTTCCCTTTCATTGCCAATAGACACTGGTTTACTTCCTCTATCATACCGAAGTCAGAGACCACAATTCTACTTAACTCTTTCTGCACAGCTTCTAGACGATCTGAGACCGTCGTCTGAATAGAAGACATACTTAACTCAGTCTCTCCAACCATGCTATCTATTTTTCTTGCCATCAATAGTTATTCCTAGTTGCGCGTGGAAATACTCCATCAAACAACATATGGTTTAATAAGATACTAACAGTTACAACCCAGAAAAGCCCTGAAGAATTAGAAAAAGAATTAGTGGAAAAGTTGAGTGAATTCTTTGGTGATAGCGTTAACTAATGAACCACCATAAAGCATTGAGGAGGACTAGGCCTATACCGAGAAGAGCCACTACTGATGCAATGAATACCAGAACTTTAATACCCATGTTGGCCTAGTCCCCACTCCAAGATAGTATAGGGGCTTTCTAAGGGTGTAGCTGATGAGGCACTAATACCGGTTTGAAAAATCCGTACTTCTTTGATCATAGTCAAACTTTAGATCTCTATTGTCGGTAAGGGCAACTTCAAAGCGGAAACTCCAGTTTCCTGTGACAGTCTGCACAAAATCGAAATTAGCTTCCCAGCGATGTAAATTTCTGGACAGTCGAATCGAATGATCGGTGAAATTCCCGATATCGATATCATACGCAGTCCTCCAGCTTAGGTTCCATTCTTCAGTTGGCTTTAGACGAAAACCCACCTGAAGGAGTTGGCTTCCTACATGCTCTGAATATCGACTTCTTCTCAAGGAATAAGCGAAATTGCTGTCCCAGGAAGGACCCTGTCGATTTGAAGCTGAAGCTTGATCTGGATTTTCACCTGGATTCACATCATTGGAACCTGCTCCAGGAATCACACTTGACTCATCCGTAGGACTTGTGTTGGAAGTACCATCGTACAAGGGGTTAAGAGGATCAAAGCTCTCTCCTGAATTTGATTCTCTAACATCTGACCTAGTAGTCGTCGTGCCTCCTTCCAAACCTAAGAATCTGTAGACACTTTGAATTATCTCTGACCTCGAATTCATGGAAAAAGATAAATTCAGCTGCGACAAATCTGGATCAAACTTACGAATTCCGTCATCACCACTCGTGAAAAGATCATGTTCCATCGAAATCTGTAAACCCCTCAACAGATCAGAACTCAATTGATTCTGCATCCGAGTGGTGGTGAACCCCATCAACCTGCTGTCGTTTTGATTAGCACGAACAAAATCGTAATTCAAAACACTAGTATTTATACCCAAAAGCTTGACCACCCGAGATGGTGGAGGTCGTCTAGGACCACTTCCAGTAGAGGTATCTGAACCCACGGAATCTCTAGCTGACAAAGCATCACCTACACCTTCACCACTGATTCGCCCTTCGTCTTCACTTTGCTCACTTCGCTTAGCTTCGAAAGTTTGGTTGAATCCCAGAGTGACGACGTTCATGGCACTTCCTTCATAAACTCCAAAGACTGTCTTTTGTAAGTCAGATGAAAGTATCTGTGGAGCGTAGCTATAACTCAATGAGGGAGAGATTTTGTGCCTTATCGTCTCAAGACCCAACAATCCACCGAAATAACCATATATATCACTCTTCAATCTTGCACCAAAGCTAAATCGCTTTGGACCCGAAACGAAATCATGCATTACCGACTCTGCATTGGACCGCTTAAGTGCTCCTGATACCTGGAGGCTTGGTGTAATCGTGGTGGTTCCCACTAATCGCTGTTGATACCCTAGACTGGAATTCCAGTTAAGGTCGGCTGCGGTTTGGTCCGAAACCGATGTTGATGTTGAGTATGCCTGGCTCTGTGCATGTGGGATATCCCTAATCGTGTTCTCATTAAACATCACCGACTGACCCCACGAGAGTGCCCCCAGGTTAAAAGCACTACTGATCGCTCCAGCTGTTCGCACTTGATCGGCGAGGTTCTCCGAGAACACTTGACCAATTTGCATTGGCCTGTCTATCAAACTCCTAGTGTATCTCCCACTACCCGTCCAGGTGAGATTGTTATAGAACCGTGCCTGGCTGGCTGGTGCTCTGAAAAGAGTGATACTTTTTAAAGACACATTAGCGGTTGGAAGCGTCATTTCCACTCGATCATCACTTAAAAACTGTCTTCTATTACCAGTTACAGAAAAATTTCCCCAATCGAATCGTCTATTGAATCCCCCTTCCGAGTTGATTGATTGAGTGACTTCTCTAGGGTCGAAAGAATTTTCCCTCACAAACTGAGAACTAGAAGCATATCGGGCCGAGAAGCTAAACATGCTTCGTTCATCAAACTGCCATGAATGTCTAGTGTCGTAGGACAATTCATTACCACCACTATTCCTCCAGTAGCGTCTTACACTGGTCGAGCCATTCAGAAACTTCTCATTTATTCTATAACGGAAATTTCCCGTTAAAGAAGTAAAATTATCACTCCACCAGTCACCACTCGCAGTAGCATCCATGTAATCATTGATCGCCCAAAAATAACCAATATTAGAAACCCTTCTACTTTGTCCTCGTGAGGATCTCACGATATCATTCACCCCAAACCTCGGGGTGAGAATTCCACTATGCCTACCCGTTTCAGTATTTTGGAACATAAATGGCAACCAAAGCACTGGAACATCCGAAAAATTCAAAGTTACATCCCTAGCCAACAACCAACTCCCACCCACTGCCTTCAGTTCACCTGCTGCAAAATGGTAGTGGGGCTCTGTCTCTTCACATGAAGTAAAAATGATATCGTGTCCGAACAAAGTATCTGGGAAAATAGCGGGAAGATCGCCAGCCAAAATCCAGGTAGCACCTTCAGAAACACTTGTGTTAGCCGAGAACGCCGAACCCCGCTCTTCTGTTCCATCATAAATCACTCCCGTGCTTCTCACTGGCTCTTGCCCTAACCTTTCAGTCAGAGTCTCTCCTGAAGTCCACAGAAGTGAATCTGTCAGATTGATCGTATCTATGGCAATCAGAGACATTCCATCTTGATGCAATTCTGCAGGAGAATTCTCTGTTCCAGAAATTGTGAGTTTCTCATTTGAAGCATCAAAGATAGCTTGCTCGCCCGAATACCTTACGACTGAATAGTTTGGTAAAGTCATTAACTGCTCAAGAAAATCATCCTGCGTAACAAAATTAGCTATCCGAGGGGATCTAGATGAGATCCTCAATGAGTCTGGAATAAACAATGTAGAATCCACCCCCGGAGGCCTCGCCAACACTTGAAGTCTTTCCAGAATCTTGGAACGAGCAGATTCGCTACCCAGACTGTCCGCCTGCTGACCTCTAACAAATTCAAAATCGGAAGAGAATAAAAACAGCAAGATTTTTATGACAGTCAGATAATTTAAAGCATAGGGTCCTCGTTTCACTGGGACTTAACGCTTCCTTCTGGAGGATCAGCACCTATTTCTTTCGCTTTGCGACGACGATAGATCACGGCCGACAGAAGTATACTGAATTCATACAAAAATACTAACGGCACCATCATCATCACTGTTACAGTCACCACATCCCCTGGACTCAGGAAACTTGCCAAAAGGGTGATTATAACTATCGCATGTCTTCTCTTGGAGCGGAGAAATGTTGGTGTAACTAGACCCAAAGCTGAAAGAATCATTATTACTACTGGCAATTCGAAAAGAATACCAAAAGCCAGAAGAAGCTTTGTGACAAAATTCAAGTATGGTCCTGCCTGGACCACAGGGTCAAAATAGGCGTCCGCAAAGAAAAGGAGGAATTTCAATGTCGCAGGCAAAGCCATGTAGTAGGACATCGCCACTCCAGCTCCAAAAAGGATGACACCCATATAAAGAGCTGGAATTATTACTCTCTTTTCGTGTGATTCCAGTGCAGGCGACAAAAATGACCATATCTGATAAATCAAAATTGGAGAAACTAGTATGATACCAACAAGCAAACTGACTTTCAAAATCAAAAAGAAAGGCTCGGTGGGAGAGAAAAACTTCAGCCTTTCCCCGTCACCCATAACTTCATAGTAGGGACTTATTAGAATATTGAGTACATCGAACTGCTGTACCAACAAGAATCCGACCACAACACCCACTATAAGGGCAACTACGCTCCATAAGATCCTCCACCTTAGCTCCTCTAAGTGATCTAAGAAGGGCATCTCTCCTCTTATATTGGATTTTTTTGACATGATCTGTAAGTCTTCAATTATTAATCTTATCCACAAAGAGATAAATTAAATCATTATGAGTCTCATGGAATCAGAGGGGAAGAATTTCCTGATTCTCAGCAATTAATTTCTTTTGTTCTTTAGCGTCGAGATCACTCAATATATCGTGAAATTCACCAATATCCTTAAAATTCCTATATACTGAAGCAAACCTGACATAGGCTACTCGATCAAGAGAGGCCAATGCTGTCATCACCATATCTCCAAGTTTTGGAGCTTCGACCTCTGCAGTCAAAGATCGAGTCAATTTCTCTTCAATATTGTCTGCCGCCAATTCAATTGCATCCTGTGAAACAGCACGCTTAGTGCATGCAACCATCATGCTATGTAATATTTTAGTCCGATCAAATTTTTCAGTTGTTCCATCGTTTTTAATAACTAATAGGGCCCTGTCCTCTACATGTTCATAGGTTGTAAAGCGTCCGCCACAAATCTTACATTCACGGCGACGTCTGACGGCTCGTCCCGCCCTAGTTTCACGGGTATCTACCACTCGGTTAAGCGTAGCATCACAGTCAGGGCAACGCATTATACTATTCCACGCCAACTCAACGGATTTCCCGCAAGAGCTCCTGAGCTAATTCCGCTGGTCCGCTGTCAGGATAGGTAGTCACTAACCTCTCTAAATGGCTCACTGCTTCTTCCGTCTTCTCCTGCAAAACATAGAGTTCGCCTACCCTATACAATGCCTGAGGAACCCTATCAGAAGTGGGGTACAACTCTAAAATACGAAGGAATCCTTCTGTCGCTTCTTCTAACGAATCCTCCTGGAACAGCAGATCGGCCAGAAAAAACTGTGCAGAAGGAGCTAGCCTGTGATCTGAATGGTCTGAAAGAAAATTTGCAAAAGCCCTGCGAGCTGTTGCAAAAGAACCTCTGTTAAACTGAACCATAGCAGCTTGATAGATCTCTTCTGGGGGAACAGCCGAATCACTACTGTCTGACTCTAGGTCTTGGGAAAACTGATCTATGCCTGAGCCAATTATTTCTTGATTATCGGAAACTGTAATTCGGTCAGAAAGACCGACCATGGTACGTTGTATCTGTCCAGTCAAAACATATAGTTGAGAAAGTTGATTCTGAATATCAGTTAGATCCAAGCCCACATCACCTCTGATATTTAACAGTCTGTCGGACTGGTTCTCCAGAGAACCCTTCAAATTCTCCAACTCCTCAGATATTAGCATCAACTGCTCTTCCTGTTGTTGCTGTTGTTCGACCAGGGTCTCATCCAACAATCGAATGTCTCCTTTGGTGGCACAACCAGACAGGACCAGTAGGAAAATAAAGGAAAAGCCCCTTCCGCCAAAACAAGGACTGTGCAATAACACAGACGAGCATTTAGCAGAAAGGGCTTCACTCATATAGTAGTAGCCCACAATTCAACCTTACTGTTGCGAACCGTCGCCCTCGCTGACCACGATCTCACCGCCGGTAATACTAAACTCTACACGTCGGTTTTGGGCCCAACTAGTCTCATCACTGCTACTCACCAATGGACGCTCCTCACCGAAAGAAGTAGTCATCAGCCTGTCAGCGGAGATGCCGAACCCAGAGAGGAAATCGCGGACGCTCTCGGCGCGTCTGCTACCCAAAGCAAGATTATATTCTGTGGAACCTCGCTCATCAGCGTGACCTTCCAGACGTAATCGAACTGAAGGACTGCTACGAAGTATTGGGATTTTTCTACGCAGAATCTGTTCCGCCTCAGCGGTAATGACAGATTCATCATAGTCAAAATTTACCATGTCTTCCAAAGTAGATTGTGCCTCATCTCTGGCAGCCGCAAGTCTTTCCTGCTCTCTGCGTTCTGCTTCTCTTTGACGGGCCTCTTCCGCCCGAACTCTAGCAATAGAATCAGCACGAGCGGCATCGAGCTCGGCCTGCGTTGGTCCTGTGGGAGCAGGAGGTGGAGGTGGTTCTGATCCGCCACATGCGCCCAGGACAAGTGTTATCACTAAGGCTGGAAAAGCTAGGTCTTTGATCCTCATTGCCCGTCCTATGTTAAATGGTTCCCATGTATAATTCTGTCTATACGACAAAATGCTGTGTAACACCAGTTTATCACATACTTTATGATTTGTCATCGCTAGTGTTAGTATATCCTACTTCATGTACGAATCTAGTGCCTACTGCTCTATGATCCAACCCCTAAAGATTCCTTGAGGGATGGAGACCATTCTGGAACCCTAACGTCAAAACCCCTGAGAAGCATTCTTATTCTTCCGCTCGCTGTGTCAACCACCATCAATCCAGTACCCCAATCCCTCGTACCTACAAAAACCAAATGCCTTCCATCTGGTGCCCAGCTAGGGTCTTCATTGTTTCCTTCTCTAGTCAATTGTCTCAATCGACGACCGCTGTCTGCGATATCTGCAACTAAGATCTGGTATCGACCTCTACGAGCAACTCGCCCATGGAATGCAAGGTAATCTCCTGAAGGAGACCAGTCAGGAGATGTATAGTAACCCTCACGACCATGGATATATGGAGAGATCAAGTCTGCTTCACCGCCTGCCGCTGGCATTACAAATATCTGGGGATAAGGGGTTCCTAATCGGTTGGAATTAAAAGCCATAAATTTCCCATCTGGCGAATAAGTAGGAGATAAGTCATCCCAACGACCACCACTGATATGTACGAGACAGCAATCTCTGAGCCAATTATAGCGAAAAATCCCACTCCTGTTTCCCCCTGTCACTGAAAATGCAATCTCTCGACCATTGGGATTATAGACGGGAGTTATGTAGTCCCCAATTCTCTCAGAGGGCAGGGTCCTTTCCACGCCTGTGTTCATATCCAACTCGTAAATCCTAGGAACCCCAATTCCTTTCCTAGAACTATAGGCGATTTTGTTTCCAAGGGGAGACCAAGTCGGCGACATAGTCAGGTCACCATAGGAAGTAATCTGTCTAAAATTTTCTCCATCAGAATCGATCGTGTAAAGCTCTTGGTTCCCATCCTCTGACCTCCGAGAAAAAGCAATACGACTTGCAGCCATCCCTGGTTCTCCATAGATCCACTGAATCAATTGATCTGATGCGATATGGACAGCCATCCTAAAATCACGACTCTCCGTATTCGGCAGGAGAAACTGTCCTTGCTGATGGATTGCACCATAGACGATATCATGTAACTCCAAGTTTAAAATGAAACCATCGTTGCCATCCAATTGTGTTTCCACTGATCCAGAGAGTAACCACACAGCACCTAGTTGATCCCACAATTGATAATCTATGCCGTCTCCAACTATCCCCTCAGGAATCGAATCCATGACCTCGAATCGATCACTATATCGTAAATCGTTTGCTATAATTGTTTCTATTTCCTGAGCGATTCTAGGTGTACTTGGAGAAGCTTCAAATGGTTGTACTGCTAGTGCTGGATAAAATTCAGATTCATAAAGAAGACCTAAAGTCACTCCTGGAATCGAGTCCTGCTCTTGTGCTGCTACAAAATCAGGCCCTTTGTAAAAGAACCCCAAGCCAATAAGCAAGATCAACCTAATTACAAGAAATGTGGATTGTATCAACCTCATAATTCTTTCCTTTCCTCCGTGGATTCCTCCTGGCCTCCCCGTTTTGGGTCGAATTTGAAGACAATTGGCAATTGATCAAATTGAAGAGTTTCGGGCAGAGGGCCCAAGCGATCTCTTGTTCCTGCACATTCTGCCGCTCCCATAGCTTCGATATCGAAAGGAGTATTCCTCGATGACTCAACCACATCAACATTAGAAACAGATCCATCACGGTTGATAACAAAGTAGATACTTGCCCGCAGTTCTTCCGTTCCCCGCCACCTGAAACAACGCTGTATTTGTCGTATTATATTGTTATAATATTCAGGGTAGTCACGTCTCAATCCTTCCATACGCACGTTGATATCCTCACCTGGACTCTCTACTTCTGGGTCGGGTTCCAATCCAGTGACGGGCATTGGTTGTTCAACTGCTTCTTCCTGTATATTTAGCTCCTCATCTACTGGGTCTTCTTCAGGGGGAGAATCTTCTTCTTGGAGAACCGCCTCCTCAATTTCCTCTGACAGTGACAATTCTTCAGGAGTTTCTATGACAAGGTCTTCAGGTGGAGTCAAACTCTGTTCCCCCAACTCCGCAGCTGGCGGAGAAATTAATTCTATCTCAAACACTACAAAGTCAGGTGCTGGCACTTGGGCTACAGATGACCACCAAACTAATAACACCAATGCAGTATGAATGCTGACTGACTTTATGATTGGCCCTTCACCGATCGGTTCCCTATTCATCCCAGTCACCTGCCTGTCCAATATCCTATGACTATCATCTTCAATTGTTAGGACGTTGTTCAGCGACAACCGAGAATGATACACCACTGGAAGCTATCGTCGCCATTACATCTACACCGGCGCCCCAAGTCGCCAATGAGTCTCCTCTGATCCAAACTTTATCTACATTTCCTGCAGATACAAGTTGATTGAAAGTTTGACTAAATTCTGCTCTTTCCACAGCTGTTTCAGCAATATAAACAATTCCATCCCTGTCAACTGTCACAATTAGCGTCCTATCATCTGCTGTTAATGAGGAAACTTCCGTTTCTGGAACCTCTACCTCAATGCCTCCTTGCAGTATGGGTGCTGTGATGATAAAGATGATCAAAAGGGTAAAAGCAACATCTACCAAACTGGTGACATTAATATCCGCCATGGGTACCAGTCCGTCCTGCCTAGTACTGCGCGATCCGATCATCTGAACTTACTCATCAAACTCGTCCTTCTCGAGCCAGAGTTCCAATGAATTCACTGGAAAATCCTTCCAGTGCGCCACTCAATAAATTCAGCTTGGACACAAAATGATTGTATGCAATAACAGCAGGAATAGCGACCGCTAAACCCATTACCGTAGTAACCAGAGCTTCAGCAACTCCAGGTGCTACCGCGTCTATGTTCGAAGAACCAGAGGCCGCTATGCCAAGAAAGGTATTAGTGATCCCCAACACAGTTCCCATCAAACCCATTAAAGGAGCTACTGAACCGATCACAGCCAGCCAGGTCAATCCATGGGCCAATTCATCTCTCTCGGCTGCCTCCTCCTTTTCTAACACCAATTTTAGAGCTTGGAGTTGTGTGACAGACATCCCCGATCCCAATGATTGGCCGGAGCTCTGCCCAAAACTTTCGGGGTGTAAATCTTTGAAAAAATTAATCCCCTGCCTAAAAACCCTTCCATATGGAGAATCAGGCAGCATCATTATTGATTCATAGGCATCTGAAAGATCTACAGATTGTTCGATTTTTTCTAGAAATAAACCCTCCGCTTCACGAACCTCCTTAAACTGCTTTTGTTTCCAAAAAATCAAAATCCATGAGGCTATAGATGCAATTGACAAAACCAGAAGAACCAATTTTGTTGGCAGAGTTCCTCCGAATATCATATCCCAACCACTTTGAGGAGCACTTACCTGTACTAGGATTGCTAGAAAATCCATCTAAACCCCATTTGTTTTTGAAAAGTAAAATTCAGAATCAACATTTGACCACTAGATTCATAAAGATGAAAGAAGTAATACTCGTCAGCCAGCCTATAGGTCCTCTAAGATTTTTTTTCAATTCACTCACCGATCAGGATTCATGGAGTCTATACTTCGTCAATTCAACTAGTCAGCCTGGTCCAACTCTGACTCTGGATCTTGAACCTCTCGTGAAGTTATTCCTTCGATTTTATGCAAATACTTTACCGCTTCCAAAAAAACCTCCCCTTTCCCATTACCAACACTTTTCTTGAGCTGTGACGTTGGTTCATGCAATAATTTATTTATAAGTCTTTTCGAAAAGCCCTCGACCACTTCCCGTTCACTCTGCCCAAGCCCAGGCAACTTACCCCACAGCCATTCTAACTGATTCTTTCTCTCTTGATCCCAACTTTCCCTAAGATCTTTAATCACAGGAACAACTTCCACAGTTTCATTCCACTCTGAAAATGAAGCGAGAGATTCATTGATAATGCCATGAGCCACTGGAATCGAAGCCTTCCTATTCAACAAATTATCATCCACAATTTCTTTAAGATCGTCTACGTTATAGAGGAAAACGTTCGGCTCTGCTCCCACTTCCGCCTCAATATCTCTAGGAATTGCAAGATCAAGAATTAGAAACGGTTTTTCCCTAAAACCATTCAAAGAATCACGGAAACCCTCCAAGTTCACCAAGGTATATGGTGCAGCAGTGGAAGCTATGAGAATATCTGCCGACTTCATACTGTGAGACATTTCACTAAAATGGACCGCTCTTCCAGAAAAACGACTCGCCAACTGCTGGGCGTGACCTAGGCAACGGTTAGAAACTATGAGATCAGATACTCCGTCTCGTTCCAACGATTCCACTACTAATTCAGCAGTGTTACCAGCTCCTAATACCATGACGTTTTTATTTTCAAGTCCACCAAAAATCTTTTTAGCCAAGCCTACAGCAACTGATGCAACACTGGCAGCACCCTTGCCCACAGGAGTCTCTGATCGAATCCTACCTCCAACGGCCAAGGCGGACTGGAACAGTCTGTGTAGTACTGGTCCTACTAGGGGCCTGCCAGTAGATGTACTTTTTGTTAAATCGTAAGCTTCTTTGACTTGTCCCTGAATTTCAGCTTCACCAAAAACCATAGATTCCAGGCCAGCAGTAACTTTATAAAGGTGCTCTACTGCCTGATCACCCGAAAAATCATAGAGATACTGTTCTGCACCACCAACCAAATCACCCGCCTTGACTTTCAGCGCAGACCGAGCCGACTCTATGAGATCCTGATCTGTCCCAGGACAGATATAGAGCTCGGTTCTGTGGCAAGTAGATAGCACCACGCCTTCGGTCATGCCAGAATAGTCACGAAGGGATTCAAGTAATTCCAATGCTTCCCGATTAGTGAAGGAAAAACGCTCTCTCACTGGCAAGGGTGCAGTCTTATGACTGATCCCGACTACCGTTACTGGAATCACAGGAAAAACCCCTTAGTTGATACAAAAAGACGCAGAGCTATGTAGGACAACACAACCATGGTAAATCCAAACACACCTGCCCACGCCCCTGTTTGAGGTCTCAGCCGACTGAATCTTCGAGCCAAAAATACTCCTAGAAATACAAACCAAGTCATGACCGACCACAAAACCTTGGGATTCCATTGATCCAGTGATTGTCTAAATGTAATTGTCCAAAACCATCCCAGACACAAAGCCAAGGTGAATGTCACAAAACCAATCACTAATGTAACTCGACTTATTCGGTCTAGAGTAGCCAGTGAGGGGGTAAACTGAAACAGACGCCCCATCCTTTTGTTGTTCAGTTCACCAAGTTGAACCACATACAGTGAGCTGGCCGCAAATGATAATGTCAGCCCTCCAAAACCTATAAATGCCATCATTACATGTAGTGAAAACCAGGCTCCCTGAAAATCCAGCACTTCAGAAGAAGGTTCCACACCTAAAGCTATAGCTACAGTTTCCAAGAGGATTATGAAGGGGATGACGACTATTCCTATCCTACGACCCTCTCCAAATACAATTGTACCGATTAGAGCCAATCCTATTACCAATGCCAAGCTGGAAAGGGACGGTCCCAGCCCTGTCAGCGGTAATTCACCGTAAGTGGAAGCAAAAAAAACCAGAGCGTAACTGTGGATCAATACACCCAACGAAGCCATGGTGAAGGCGACAGAGGGACCTGGAGCTCTACCCCCTTTGGTCAGGGACCGGAGCCAAAAGATTAAAGATCCTATATACAGTATCAGCGCAACAAAATGGGCCAAACGAACCTCAGTACTCTACATATGGAGGAAAGAACTTGTCCACTCTCAACACCTTAAAAAATGGCTTTCCCTACTTTCAGCGACTGCTCCTAATGTCAAAGAAGCAATCTCAGACCGACTAATAAATCTATTCGTAAACCGAAGAAAGACAACAATTCCCATAAACGGAGGATAGGACTATAACCTCCTATAGTAGTCTACACAGAATCTGAGCGTCTTCTCTAGGGTTACTATAGTAATTCTTGCGCATGCCTACTTGATCGAATCCGAACCGCTCGTATAAAGAAATCGCCTGTTGATTTGAACTCCTAACCTCCAAGAAAAGTTTCTTGACATCCAGACCAACTGACACATCAACTATTTTCGATAAGAGAGCTGAACCTATTCCAAGTTTTCTTTTCCCTTTCCTTACTGCAATGTTGATCAATTCTGCTTCGTCGCCAGAACACTGGAGAACAACATACCCTAACAAATCCCCACCTTGTAGAGCCACCCAGACTTCTACATCTTGATGGTCCAGCAGTTTTTGGAACGTTTTTTTCGACCAGGATTTATTGAAATATAGTTTCTCAATTGAAACTACTTCTTCAATGTCCCCATATTCCATCTGGCGCAGTTGTAAGCACTCTTCTGGTAGACCTCTCATCATCTAACGAGTTAGTTTCCTTCCACAGTTTTTGGCTAAAACAAAAATATTAGGGAAATACCAGGTTGCCAATTTACTTGGACATCCGATTTAATCATCCATCTCGTTCCTAAGTCTTTCAGCAGACGAAACCCTTAAATACTGAGGCTCCCAAGCTGAAATATCATTTATTCTAAAATCATTTTCAGCTTCCTTGACTGCAAGGCACAAAGATTTTGCACTGGGCATTCCGGTTAGTGAGTCGGCGACCTCAAAACCTGCTTCGCGAATCTGATCCGAATGTCGTTGTGCACCATCTCCAGCAAAAACTGTGGGGAATTCGCAATGGGACAAAATCCCTTCAATAGTGGTAGAATGTGGAGCCATAATTGTCTCTAATCCACCAGAACTCATCGCACGGTAAGAAGCGGCGTAAACTCTGTTCCCCCTGGCATCAAAAAGAATGCACTTGGTAACCGACTGCTTTGTCATTCCCTCTTCCTTCACAGACATCGCTCCCGCCCGAAGAGAGGATATGGCCCAGAGTGGAATCTCTAGTGAATGACATAGTCCTTTCGCCGTTGCCGCAGCCACTCTAACTCCCGTAAATGAGCCTGGCCCTTCACCTACTAAAATCCCCTCAATGTCGCTTATGATTAATCCTTGCCTAGAAATGACTTCCTCAATTTTCGATAACAGGTCAGCGGAATGTCTTCCTCTCCCAGAAAAACATACTGAATCTAGAATCACCCTGTTTCGTAAGACACAAACTGACCCAAATTCAGTAGAAGTATCAAAAGCCAAATAAGTGCCATTTTGGAAAGGAGATAAAATTTTCTTTTTCATAAGTTCAGCGTATTGGGTAGATCTGGAATAGTAGCTGGATCTCCATACTTCTCGACCAGAATAGTCCTCACTGACTCATCTTCCTCGACAAAATCCAATTCTATCTCCCATCTATCGTCTGGTAAAAATACACCTGCCCTCTCCGGCCACTCCACAATAACAACCTGATCCCTATCTCCAAGCTCCTCCCATCCCAATTCCCATAAATCCTCTGGCCCATTTAATCTGTAAAGATCTAAATGCACAAATTGGAAGCCTCTTGGTGAAGGATAAGTTAGCAAGAGGTTGAAAGTGGGAGATGCGACTGCACCTTCAACACCCATCCCCAGAGCTATTGAACGCGCAAGAACGGATTTGCCAGATCCTAATGGCCCTTTGAGGAAAATAAAGACAGGTGGTCTTATCTCTGTACCTACTTGAGTCCCCCATTGAATCAATTCATTTTCACGCATATGGTTCATTTGGAAGCCTTCAGTTCAAATATCTTATCCCTTAGAAGAGCTGCTCTCTTAAAATCCATAGAGGTCGCTGCTCTCTTCATTTCTTCTTCTAACACTTTTAGGTATGATTCCCTGCTCATTTCCTCAGCGTAGTCTACATGCGTATCTGAAACGTCTAATCGATCTACACCAGCATCAGCTACACGTGTAGAGAGCTCTATCTCCTCAATACTCTTTGTAACTGTCTGCGGAATTATTCCATATTTTGTATTGTGGGCAACTTGAATGTCCCTCCGGCGATTTGTTTCTTCAATACAGAATTCCATAGACTTGGTAATTGTCTCAGCATATAAAATAGCCTTCCCACTGGCATTACGAGCGGTGCGGCCTATCGTTTGAATCAATGATCTACTGTCCCTTAAGAATCCTTCCTTGTCAGCGTCGAGGATAGCTACCAACGATACCTCTGGCAGGTCTAGTCCTTCCCTTAATAGATTTATCCCTACTAGAACATCGATTTTTCCAAGCCGTAGATCTCTCAGTATTTTCATTCTCTCTATTGTGTCAATATCAGAGTGCATGTAGCTGACTCTAACACCGAGGGTCTCAAGATATGTAGCCAGGTCCTCTGCCATCCTTTTGGTAAGGGTAGTCACTAATACTCTCTCATTTCTAGCCTCACGGTTCCTGATCTCGAAGAGCAGATCATCGACCTGGCCTTCTATTGGACGAACTTCAACAATTGGATCCAAAAGTCCAGTAGGCCTTATGATTTGTTCCACCACCACACCACCAGAATTCATCAACTCCCAGTCACCAGGAGTGGCCGAAACAAAGATGGTCTGTGGAATCAATGATTCCCATTCCTTAAAAGCTAGGGGACGATTGTCCAGGGCACTGGGAAGTCGGAAGCCATGATCCACTAGCGTTTGCTTGCGAGATCGATCCCCTTTGGACATTCCATGGATCTGTGGAACAGCTACATGTGATTCGTCCACAACAAGTAGAAAATCTTCGGGGAAATAGTCTAATAAACAAGAAGGCCTTTCGCCCACCTCTCGCCCACTCATATAAAGAGAATAATTTTCAATTCCTGGACAAGTCCCGATTTCTATCATCATCTCCAGATCGAAATTGGTTCGACTTTCAATCCTCTGCGCTTCCAAAAGTCTTCCGGATTGTTTAAAGGTAGAGACTTGCTGTTTCATCTCTTCCCTTATTCTCGGCGCCACCCTCCGAATTTTTTCTATCGGTGTAACGTAATGGCTTGCTGGATAGATTGAACTTTTATCCATGGAGGTAACAATAGAGCCAGTTTGGGGATCGAATCTGGTAATTCTATCGATTTGATCGCCCCAAAGTTCTACTCTGACTGCCTGTTCTTCGTAGGCTGGAAAAATTTCTACAGTGTCCCCACGAACCCTAAACGTTCCCGGCCCGAATTCATAATCATTTCTCTTATAAAGTATAGCTACTAGGGCCCTCAGGATTTCTTTTCTTTCAAGCTCTTGTCCAACATGAAGATGTAGCATCTGTGACCGATAATCGAAGGGATTCCCCAAACCGTAAATACAAGAAACAGAAGCGACAATTATGACATCTTCCCTCTCCATTAGGGATGACGTAGCCCTCAACCTAAGACGCTCAATATCTTGGTTGATGCTCGAATCCTTCTCAATATAAGTGTCTGTTGAAGGGACATAAGCTTCGGGTTGATAGTAATCGTAGTAAGAGATGAAATATTCGACAGCGTTTTTTGGAAAAAGAGCCTTCATCTCTCCATAAAGTTGTGCAGCCAAGGTTTTGTTATGGGATGCTATTAGTGTCGGACGACCATAATTGGCAATTACATGAGCGATAGAAAAAGTCTTTCCTGTTCCAGTTGCGCCCATTAGAGTCTGACTAGTGTCACCTCTAAAGAGTCCTTCTGTTAGTTCTCCGATTGCTGTCGGCTGATCACCCTGAGGATCGAATTCTGAGGAAAGTTCAAACTCTGGCATCTGGTTTCTGTCATTTAATCCAGCTGGTCAGCAGGGATGAAGTCCCGTCGCCTAACGCCTGAGATTCCCTCTACTGAAAGCATCGCGTCCATAACCTTAGTTAGATGGTTGAGGTCGTTTACGTTGACTAAGAAGTCACCCACCACACCAATTTCTGAGTCTATTATCTCAGCTTTCGTAATGTTTGTTGAAGTGTCAGAAATCGCTCTCGCCACATCTGATAATAATCCACGTCTATCTATGCCTTCTATTTCAAGATTCACCACAAATGTGTCTTTCTTACTGGCTACCCACTCTATCTTCAAAAGCTTACGGTCAGAATAATCTAACACACTGGGACAGACCCTCCTGTGCAAAAACACTCCCTTTTCCGAACCAGCATATGCCACCACCTTGTCCCCTGGAACTGGTTGGCAACATTGAGAATGGCGCACCAACCCTTCCTCGAAACCTTTGATCTTGACAGCGTCGCTAGCGCGACGGATACGGTCAGCGATTTTCTCCAAAGCTTTAGCTGAGCGACTAACGACCTTCTGAGGATCTTCACCCGGATAGAGTGCTTGTATTACTTTAGAGGGTTCAACGGCACCCCCACCTAGAGCTGCCAGAACGTCCTCGAAAGAATCACAGCCCAGTACCTTAGCAGCCTCCTTTCTTCTCTCCTGGCTAGGCTTACTTGTTTTTGCCTTTTTTATCTCTCTAGCAAACAATTCTTTCCCGAATTTCAGATTAGATTCAAAATCTTCTTTCCTCACCCAATCCCTTATTCCTCTTCGCGCGCGTGAAGTTTTAACAAAACCCAACCAATCTCGACTGGGCGTGCAATGTGCTTTTGTTAATATTTCCACTGTATCTCCATTCACCAGTTCTTGAGAAAGAGCCGCTTTTTTACCATTGATCCTAGCGCCAGAACAGCGGTTTCCAATCTCCGAATGAACTGAGTAAGCAAAATCTATCGGTGTTGCTTCCACCGGTAGCTGTTTAACCTCACCCTTGGGAGTGAAAACAAAGATTTCACCTCTAAACAAATCCATGCGAAGAAATTCCATGAATTCTTCTGGTTCATCAGCATCTTTTTGCCAATCCAAAACTTGGCGAAACCACTGTAGTGCTTCATCTGCCTCATCGGAATCGCCCATTTCGCGGTTCGAATCCTCTAGTACAATCAACCCCTCTTTGTAGCGCCAATGGGCTGCTATACCATTTTCAGCCCTACGGTGCATCTCCTGACTTCGAATCTGGATCTCATACCTACTGCCCGACGGGCCAATAACCGTAGTATGAAGTGACTGGTACATATTCGATTTCGGAGTTGCAATAAAGTCGTGAAAACGCTCTTGTACTGGAGTCCAATTGCTATGAATAATACCCAAAGCTGCGTAACAATCCTCCGGTGTTCTTGTTAGCACCCTCATGGCCATGAGGTCAAAAATTTCCTCATAGGGAAGATTTCTGCTCTGCATCTTTCGATAAATAGACCATAAATGCTTTGGGCGTCCAGTGAGCTCAACTTCAATGCCTGCATCTTCCAAAGCTTTTTGCAGAGGTTCCTGCATTTCTAAGACCTGACGCTCCCTCTCTTTCCTTCTCTGTCGAACTTTTTTTGTGAGATCTATGTAAGCCTTGGGCTCCAGATATTTAAATGCGAGGTCTTCTAATTCCCAGCGTATTGCGGCCATGCCCAGTCGATGAGCCAAAGGAGCATAGATCTCCCTGGTTTCCATTGCTATACGATGCTGTTGCTGGTCAGTAAGGGCATTTAATGTCCTCATGTTGTGAAGGCGGTCCGCCAATTTCACCAAGATGACTCGAGCGTCCTTGGCCATTGAAAGCAGGAGTTTTCTATAGTTTTCTACCTGCTTTTCAGTATGAGAATGAAACTCGACTCTGCTTATTTTAGTGACGCCATCAACGATCGTAGCAACACCCATACCAAAGTGTTCCTGAATTTCTTCCAAATCGACAGAAGTATCTTCAACCACATCGTGAACTAACCCAGAAATTACTGCGTCAGTATCTAGACCTAGACCTGCTAATATAGTTGCTACTTCCACAGCATGATTGACAAATTTTTCTCCTGAGGCACGACGTTGACCAGCGTGTGCTTTCTGGGCTAGAGAGTAGGCTTGTGCGACCAATGTAGGATCTAAACGATCGGCATTATCTCCAACCACACGACCTAAATTGCGCGGAATTGCCTTCATAAGCCCTTTCCAGTTAAGAGCATCCATCACAAGATTCGCCTAGGTTGAGTCCTCAGTGTGCAGACAAGTGGCAATCTTTTATCCACTGATGTCCAGTGTTCCGAAAGACACTAATCGGTATTTTCATGGCACGCCTGCAATCTACTGCCAGTTTGGTCCAGAGCAATAGGCGCCATAGCTTCGTATTACATACGTCCAATTGGATAAAATGATTGATCAATACAAGCCTAAGCCACACCTTTTCCACAACATTTCTTATATTTTTTCTTGGATCCACAGGGGCAAGGATCATTACGGCCTGGATTTTTTGTTGAAGTAACTGGTGTCCTGACTTTTTCCTGGCTCCTATTGGTGGAAACGTCCTTGGGTTGAGCATTCCCAAACTGACCATCAGATATACCGGGAGGCAATCGCACTTCTTCCTGGGATCCTTTTTGACCAGTTCCATTACGGGCAGATAAACTATCTGGATCTTTATTAGGTTCTCCAGTTGGACCAGAGTAATTTAGATTATTCCGAGATCTGGACATTCCCTTAGAAGCAGGAGGTGGCCCTATCTGGGCCTTGAAAGTCAGATTCGCGACACTTCTTTTCAGATCCCCTATTAGGTCAACAAACATGTCATAAGCTTCTTTCTTGTACTCCACCAGAGGATCCTTCTGACCCCAACCTCTAAATCCTATAGAAGCCTTGAGATGATCTAGATCATAGAGATGATCTTTCCACTTACTATCTATCATACTCAGCATTATGTAACTACTGACAGCTTCAGAATGCGAGCCAAAGCCATCGATCTTGTTCTCAAATTGTTGGCGAACTGCACCTAAGACTACATCTCCAATTTCCAGTGGATCTAATTCCCTGAGTTGATCATCAGAAATCACTGTAAAATATTCTAGGGCCAACCTCGATTTCAGAGCTTTCAAATCTGACTCGTCACTGTATTCATGATCCAAATACTCATCGAGAACTTCTTCGACACTATGTTCGATCATTTCCCAAATCTCACCCTTCAAGTCCTCCCCACCCTCCAAAGCAAACAACCTGAGATCGTAGATCACCTCACGTTGCTGATTCATAACATCATCGTAATCAAGAAGGCGCTTTCGCGCCTCAAAGTTATTTCCTTCCACCCGCTTTTGCGCAGTTTCAATAGATCTAGTCACCATGCGATGGGTGATAACTTCGCCTTCACCAGCGCCAAGAGTATCCATAACATTCGCCAGCCTATCACCCACGAACAGTCTCATCAAATCATCTTCTACGGAAATAAAGAATTGACTTGCACCAGGGTCGCCCTGACGTCCTGCCCTACCTCTAAGTTGCCTGTCGATACGTCTTGATTCATGTCGTTCAGAACCCAGTATATGCAAGCCTCCCGGTTCGATCAGAAGATCGTCAGCACCATTTTCCAAGTCCAACCCTCTTGTGGGATCAACCGATAGAAGATCTTTCAGATCTAAGCCTCTATTCTTCACCCAACCCAAAGTCCTGGGTTCAGTCACTCCTTCGCCAAGTTTGATGTCGGTCCCTCTTCCAGCCATATTCGTAGCGATTGTTACCGCTCCAGGCTCTCCAGCTTCAGCCACAATTTCTGATTCTTTCTTGTGCTGTTTAGCATTCAAGACATTGTGGGCAATGCCTCGACGTTTAATCATCCGGGAAAGTGTTTCGGAAATCTCGACATTAGTCGTCCCTACTAGTACAGGAAGCTCCAATTTGTTCAGGCGCTCCACTTCATCTATGAGCGCCTGATATTTCTCTCTTTTCGTTCTGAAGATAAGATCCTCTCGGTCATCCCGAACTATCGGCCGATTAGTGGGAATAACGAAAACGTCTAGCTTGTATATCTCGTGAAACTAGGTCTCTTCGGTCTCGGCAGTACCAGTCATACCAGCTAGCTTATCGTACATTCGAAAATAATTTTGAATGGTTATTGTAGCTAGGGTTTGAGTTTCTCCCTTTATTTCCACCCCTTCCTTAGCCTCGACTGCCTGGTGGAGTCCATCACTCCATCGACGTCCCGACATCTGGCGTCCTGTAAACTCATCGACGATCACAATATTTCCGTCTTCTCCGATGATGTATTTCTCATCTTTCTGAAATAGTGTATAAGCTTTGAGAAGTTGATGTATGACATGCATTTTTTCACTCTTGGAAGCATACTCAGATTCCACTTCCACTATCAGATTACGTCGCTCATCAACAGACAACGACTCATCCTCCTCAATCTCACCCATCATTTCGGAAAGATCCGGAATTACAAATGCCTCTGGATCTCCAGGAGAAAGTTCATCTAATCCACCATCTGACAGGTGCACATTGTGCCCTTTCTCGTCCATGGCAAAAAAGAGTAGCTCATCCACTTCCTGTAAGCGCTTCTCACGCATGTAATCTGCTTCAACTTTAAGAACCAATTTCTGAATACCAGGATCCTCAGAAAAAATCTTGAGCAGTCTTTTATTGCGTGGAGCCCCTCTCTTTGCAGCCAATAATTTTTCGCCAGCTGAAAATTCATCTTGATTTTCTAGATCCTTTTCAGCTTCAGCTATCAGGTCATTGACTAAGCGAATCTGTTTTTGATATAGACTTCCCACTAGCCTGTTATACTGTTTGAAAGGCGTTGCTGTATCCTTGCCCACTGGGCCACTGATGATAAGTGGTGTTCTGGCTTCGTCGATAAGGATTGAATCCACCTCATCAATTATTGAATACCAGTGCCTTGGTTGCACTCTCTGTTCTAAGGAATGAACCATATTATCACGAAGATAATCAAACCCGAATTCGTTATTGGTACCGTAAGTGATATCTGCCCGGTACGCCGAAACTCTTTCAGGTGAATGAGGTTCGTACTTGTCGATACAATCGACTGTAAGTCCCAAGTAATTGTATACAGCACCCATCCACTCCGCATCTCTCTGGGCCAGGTATGGGTTAACGGTAACGAGATGAGCTCCTTTCCCTACAAGAGCATTCAAGTAGAGTGGCATCGTAGCAACTAAAGTCTTTCCTTCACCAGTAGCCATCTCCGCTGCCTTTCCACGGTGCAAAGCAATGCCACCTATCAGCTGAACGTCATATGGAACCATATCCCAAATCTGTCTCTGGCCACTCACTACAATCTCAGTTCCCACAAGTCGACGACAAGCTTCCTTAACAGCTGCAAATGCTTCAGGTAAAATATCGTTCAGAATTTCTTCTGTAATTGATAAGATTCCTTCATCACATTCTGCAATCTTTTCCTGCAGTTGTTGCCGTTTTTCGGAATCTTCAGAATTCCGTTTCTCATCCTGCAACTTGACAATCTTGGTAGTCAGGCCAGCTGTTGCATCACTGATCCTATCACGAAACTCTTGAGTTTTTTTCTTCAGATCGGTCTCGGAAAGGGTCTGATACTCATTGCAGATAGCGTTAATTCTATCTACTACGGGCTGTAGTTTTTTTGCCTCTCTTAGATGTTGAGAGCCAAGCAGCTTCTTTGCCACCGCATTAAGAAAACTCAAGAGACGCTTTCCCTTTTAAATAAAGTCATAGATCATCATTGCCAATTCTTTCAAATCCTCTGGTCAGTGAAATTATTGTGAGGCAGACAATTATCCCAGCCCACAACAGAAATTATGCTACGAAAAAGCATTCTTAAACATACCAGGACCTAATTTTGATATAAGCCCTCTTCTTCAATTATCTTAGCTACCGACTTACAAATAAGATGTTCAAATGATAAATTTTGTTGAATCTTATTCCTAATTTCTGAAGAAGAAATATCTAGCTCCTCAAATGGTGCAAGAACCAAATTATCGGCCAGGCTAGAAGACACAGTAGCACCTTTTCGTGGCAGAACACAGATTTCCACAAGGTCCGTTAGACTTTCAGACTCCTTCCATTCAGACAATTCGCAGAATTGGTCTGATCCCATTATCAAAACAAGATCCTTACCTGGATATAATTTCTTTAATGCTCTGAGGGTGTCTATTGTATAGGAATACCCGCTTCTAAGAATTTCTATGTCACATGCGTCGTGACCCTTCATACCAGAAACCACCTCTTTAACCATTTTCAATCGAACACTAGCTGGAGTAACCACTCGGTCTGACTTGTGCGGTGACTTTCTGGTCGGGATCCAAAGGACTCTCTCTAAACTAGCAAAATCACGCAAGAGTTTCGCCATCCGCAAATGAGCCATGTGGGGCGGATCAAACGTCCCGCCAAAGACTCCAATCCGACCACCTTGGTTCCTATTGTCCTCCATTTTCTAACATCTGTGCAGGTTCAGATTCAGGATAGGAACCAAGGAGAAGTTCCTGTGTAGTCTCCGCATCTCGCACATAGCCAATCATTTCGAATGCCTCTATCATACGATAAAGAGCCCATGGTGCCCATTCGCTATCTGGAAAGAGTTCCACAACTTGTTCGTAATATAGAAGTGCGGAGTCTATTAATCCCCTCTTTAAATAATGAGATCCTGTGTTGTAATCTCGTTCTGCCAATCTATTCAACATCTCATCTGATAATTCTGAGGCTCTTAACCCAATGACTGTGCCTGCAAACTGGGCCGCCACTTGTCCACAAGTAATTTCTGCTTGTCTTGTAAACGTCTGGTCGCGTTGTGGAATCGGAGCCAACTCCTTAAGAGACCTACAAACACCTAAAGCAGCGTGGACCGCAGTGGTATCTGCAGGCCACCTATCAATGACCCTCTGGTATTCCGTACGAGCGGCTATGTAGCGACCACCTCCAAAATGAGCCTCTGCCAACTGCAGACGCGCTTCTGGCATCCGATCAAACCCAGTGGAGAGAAGTACTTCTTCAAAAGCCCTTGCCGCATCCCCCCAATTTTCCTCTTCAAGAGCTCCCACTCCCAAATTATATACCTCTTCAACAGTCAGCCCTGGAAAAGGCAACCCGCCGCCACATGCTGAAATAGACAAACCCACAATCAAAACTAGCGGATACCCACTCCTACTAAGAACGGACTTCATGATTTTAGATAGGAACTCCATTTTAAGAATCCTGACAACCAATTAAACACCCCACCTAACATCCTGTGCTTCCCAACCCGTCGTCTTGGGAAGCGGGGAAACGTATTTCTTCATAGCGCCATTGAGCTAGCGATACCAAACGGTTATTACCTGTTTGATCCGTACTGGCGACTTTTAAGAACGCTTGCATCGCTTCTTCACAACGATATTGGTCAGCCAAAATTTCACCTATTTCAAAATAGGCCAGACTTTGTAAACTTCGTGGTTCACCTATCAGCACTGCTCGTTCCAAATGTTCTAAAGCTTCTTCATCGGCGCCAACTGAACGTAACTCCCTCGCCAATTCAATCGAACAATTTCCTATTTTCCAGTCTACTTCGCCGCGCATCCAGCTGGAAATCATATCTCTATAGGGTTCATAGTGGATCAGAGCTCTTCTGCAATCACCCACTTCGTCATAGGCTGAAGCAGCTTCGAAGATCACATCTGGACTAGTATCTCCTTGGCTCTCTGAAATAGCCGACTGATAATAGGATAACGCAGTGGCATATTGCCCATTTTCGAAATAATGCCGTGCCAACGGCAGTGCCATCCCGTCCACAGTAATGCCAGGACGAAAATTCTTAGCGCGTTCCATAGCGGAAGCCAACCCAAACAAATCTGATCGATTCATTGCCGCTTGAGCTAACTGTATTAGGTCGGATACGGCCTGATCAGTCAGATCTGAATCGAATGTTACTGCTTGCTCGTAGGTATCCCCAGTCTCATCAATGTTCCCCATAAGTGCGTGGGTGTGGGCAACTCGACCCAGAGCCGATGGATCTTCTGACCCACCCCTCTGAACAGCCATTTTGTATTCGGCAAGAGCAGCGTCAAGATCCCCTCTTAGTATTGCTTCGTCCCCTCGTTGGACAAAAGATTCATCGGCCACACTGGGGAAGCACCCTGCAACTACTATCGAAAAGCTTAGCAAAGCTGGCAAGATACTCTCTTGGCGTCTCATCCTAGAGTAGAACCCTACCCAATTGATTGATCTTAAAGCCAGCACAAGTTGTTCCCATGATTTCTAGTTCAATAGAAGCGTAGGCACCAGAGCCCAATAGTTGTCTACTACTGTGTATCCTAACAAATACAGTGCGAATATCATATATGTTCCTTATACTCAAAATCAGACGAATCTCTAGGAGACGCCCACACCCGCATGACCTGTAATTCGCTTAAATGTCGCTTAGTGTTGAGATGCTTGACGGAGAGAGGCTACCAACTCTTCATAATGGCCTTAAAATATTCTTGGTGTACATACTTATGTATTGTAATCATTGGGACAATACCAACACCAACTAAAGCTCAAGATCAGATCTTAGGATATGGAAGCCTCAAAATTTGGGAAGAAAATTCTTGGTTGCTTTTTTTAGATCGTAACGATTCGTTCGGGGGAAGATTTAGTGAAAAAGGCATCCTCAAGAGATTCACTCCCTTGGTGGACAGTAAGTATCAGCTAGATGTTCTGGGATCACAATTCGACCCAGTGGAGGATTTCTATTGGAATAGCAAAACTAATGGCGTGCGCTGGAAAGGTACCAGTGCCACTACCTTGACCCTTACCTCCGCTGCGGAATTCAAGACCTCGGTCGATTTGAATGGATCTTGGAAGATGGACGCGCGATTCAATCAGCTTATGGATAGCGGTTTTGAAGGTAGTGCCATCCGGCTACAATTCTCCCGAGAACTAGAAAGGTCTAGTGAAATCTTTAGTGGTATGCACCTCGATCCTCATAAAGCTGGAGGAGACTTCTGGATCGGTGCAAAATGGAAGAAAGGAGCTAACCAGATCACTGGTCAATTCACGATCTTAGATCCATTAAATGATTTTCTCCATGTCACCCTGGACGCAGCACTCCATCCACACGGTGATACCACGGTTGTTTATACTCAACAGCCATTGGCTATCCGTGTAGGTGACCACTTGCGCCTAAGCAACGACATTAGGTTAGAGGTTTACGGGATGTTGATGCCAGCTGGACAATCCATCATTTCAAGCAAATCCCAGAATAATGAAGGATTTACTCTCAAAGAATCTGCAAGGTATCTAGGCGGTCTGATAGAATGGACCCCCACAGAATACCTCTTGTTAGCTGGATCCTACACTGAAATCAGTGCTGACTCAGACAGAGCAAACACCCATATCTCATTCAGGCCTCTAAATAATCAGCTTCTAGAACAGACCCACGAGATCACTGCCTTTAGCATGTTTCGTCCCAATCCCAACTGGACCTTAAGCCTGACAGGAATTAGGAAAAGGATGTTAGAAAAACGCACATTCCAATCCGATTCCGCAAACAACATCAACTATCTATTGACCCTTTGGATGAGCAAATTAGACATCTCATACACAACAACAAATGGATTCATGACTAAAGGTGGCTTCCTACACAGCAACTCCAAAGTTCCCGAGGGTAAGGGAGATATGAATGTCACTAGATCCCTAGCAGGAAATTTCTATAGATTCCTGTTAAATTTTGGGTGGAAATTTGACAACAGTGCTGTTGTTCTGGGTGGTGCCTATGACTATACGAGCAATGCGACTCCCCGATGGATTTGGGGAACTGCCAGTGGACGATTCTCAATGTATTGGTGACCCTCCCCATGATCATCAAAAAGTTCCTTAGAGATGTGTGACTTAATGCTCGCCCGACCAAAAATTCCTTCAGGATAACGAAGTGACACCTTTGAAATACTCAATGGTTTCCAGTAATCCTTTTTCCAAAGATGTCTCTGGATTCCAACCTAAGAGATTTTGTGCAAGTGAAATGTTAGGTTGACGTAGTTGAGGGTCGTCCTGTGGGAGTTCTGTGAAATACAAATCAGACTTAGAGTTTGTCAATTTAATTATCAATTTAGCTAAAGTAGTGACTGAAGTTTCCTCAGCATTTCCAATATTTACTGGTCCCGTAAATTGAGATTGAAACAGCTTATAAATCCCCTTAATCTCGTCGGTGACATAACAGAACGATCGAGTTTGTGCACCATCTCCGTAGACAGTCAAAGGCTCTTCTCTTAGAGCTTGTACAATAAAATTAGACACAACTCTGCCATCTTCGATACGCATCCTCGGTCCGTATGTATTAAAAATCCTAGCGATCTTAATCTCTACCGCTTGATTCCGATAATAAGCCATAGTTAGTGCTTCTGCATAACGTTTTCCTTCATCGTAGACACTGCGTGGTCCGATTGGGTTCACATTTCCCCAGTAATCCTCAGATTGAGGATTTACCTTAGGATCCCCATATACTTCAGATGTAGACGCAAGGATGAACCGACAAGATTTAGTCCTCGCAATCTCCAACATATTTTGAGTGCCCGCGCTACAAACTCTCAGAGTCTCCAGTGGATATTTCAAGTAATCTACAGGGCTGGCTGGACAAGCGAGATGTAGAATTCCGTTTATTTTTTCTTCTAGATATAGTGGCTTTGTGACGTCGTGGTACAAGAAAGAAAAATTCTCGTGCACCTCTAAGTCTGTCACGTTCTTTCTAGACCCTGTTAAATAATTGTCGACACCTATAACCTGATAGTTTTCTTGGAGGAAAAGCCTTGCCAAGTGATACCCTAAGAAACCTGCAACGCCACTTATCAAAATCCTATCCAAACTTTACTCCTTTTGCCCACAGTTCGTGAAGGAAGAAGCCAAAGAGTAATACTCAAAACCTTGTTTACATAACCAATCTTGGTCATACAAACCACGACCATCGATGACTATCGGTTGTTTCATCCTGGATTTTACTATTTCAAAATCCGCATGGCGATAGCAGTCCCATTCCGTGTGCACTACCAGAGCCGACGCATCGCTAAGGATTTCATATTGATTTTCAGAAAACTCGATACTCGTTCCAAACCTCTTTCTTGCCTCCTGAATAGCTTTTGGATCATGTGCAGCTAAAGAACCAGCATGTTCCAATAAAGCTTCTATGGTGACTAGGCTAGGGGCTGCACGCATGTCATCCGTGTCTGGTTTAAACGAGAGGCCCCAGATCGCAATCTTTTTGCCAGTCAGATTTTTACCAAGGCGTTCAATCACTTTTTGGTAGAGTAAAGTTTTTTGCCTTTCATTTACTTCTTCGACCGTAGAAAAAATCGAAGGGTCAAGATCCTCATCAGCCATCATCTTAAGAAGTGCTTGAATATCCTTTGAGAAACAAGATCCCCCATACCCTGCTCCTGGATTCAAATAGCTCTCACCTATTCGGTTGTCAGTTCCAACACCTCTGCTGACCATTTCAATATCAGCATTTTTTTTTCTACACAGAGCTGCGATGCTGTTAATAAAGCTTATCCGAGTCGCCAGCATGGCGTTGGCAGCATATTTAGTCATTTCTGCCGAAGGTAAATCCATGATCAATATATGGTCAGTATTTTTCACAATAGGTGCGTACAAATGGCGCAAGTATGCCCCAGCATAATCGCTGTCAACGCCCAAAATTACTCTATCAGGATTCATGAAGTCATAAACAGCCGAACCCTCTCTAAGGAATTCAGGATTTGAACACAGATGGAATTCAGCGTCACTATTTTTTTCGATTCTCTCGCGAATTTTCTCAGAGGTTCCCACTGGAACGGTGCTTTTGGTGACAATCACCTTCCCTTCACTTACCTCTTCACCGATGACACTAGCCACTTCCAAAATATTATTGATGTCGGCAGAACCATCTTTACCCTGAGGAGTTCCTACGGTAATAAAAATGACATCGGCTAGCCGCACTAATTCCCTCAGGTCCTCAGTAAAACTCAACCTTCCAGCATCGGTATTGTCCCGAACTAGCGTCTTTAAGCCTGGTTCATAAAACGGTAGCTTCCCAGACTTAAGCTCTGCAATTTTATGGCCATCAGTATCGCCACAAAGGACAGTCACTCCCAGTTCTGCTAGGCAAGCACCAGTTACTAAACCCACATACCCAGTTCCTATGACTCCGACTAGCATGAACCATCTGTATGAAGAGGGGAAAAACAATTAGACAATTTCAACAAACCTAGATCTTCTTCATTCACCACTATTCACAATTAATTACTAATTCCGTTTATAGCCACTAAAACCGTCGCCATTGACAACACTCTAGTCAACCATTGATCTACGTTGAAACCTCCATCTATTTCCAATTTTTCAGGTACTGTGATTACAGTGCCTGGCCTGACTTCAGGGTCCGATCTGAAAAATAGGAATTTACCAGATCTCCTTCTTTCATTATTGGCATATGTCACTACCGTACGATCTCTATCCCCGTCTTCCCTAACACCACCAGCTTGGTCGAGATAGTTTTGTAGCGACAGACCATCAACCCAGCGGGCACGAGATTCAAACTCTACCGCTCCTTCTATCGTAACGATAGGATTATATTCTGGAACATAAATACTATCTCCTGGGAAAACCCTTATATCTTCAGGACCTGACGCATTTGCCAATGCAGCTTCAAAATCAAGGCCCAAAGTCAAATCATCTCGTGTCAAACGAAATCCAGCTACATCGGCCTGTGCGGTCAGTCCACCAGCCCGTGCGACCAATTGGGTCACAGTTTCATCTCTAGACAACCTACTATAATTGCCTGGACGCAGAACTTCCCCTGTCAGGATAACATCCTCAAACGACCTGCGATTCTGTAATCGTCTGACAAAAACCCTGTCATTAGGTTGCAACTGAACACTGCTAGCCAACTCTCTGCCTAACGCTAGAGGTGTTTCGTCGAAATCATTCACTTCAAACGGTACACTTCCTGGCCCAAAAGATACATGTATAACGTCGGAGATTTGATCAGACATAACCGCATCATCAACTCTACGAAGCACTTCCACAGTCAATGGGTCGGCATTTGCAGTGAAACCTCCCCCAATCAACACAATGTCTTCGACTGTCATTCCTTCGGAAAACTCATAGGTCGATGGGTCCTTGACTTCACCACCAATATAAACCGACTCTCTGGTGGAAAGAGCCGCATTCCCAAATACTGTAATTCGATCAAAATCCTGAAGTAATGGGTTTGGATTCGCCCGACCTTCAGAATCCAAGTTTAGTTGCGTTAACGCATAGGAACTGTCTGCGTAATTCATCCTTTCCAAATGAGCAACTTGCCCAAATGCATCTCTTCGCAGCCCTCCGCTCCTCCTTATCAAGTCCTGCACAGTCATTCCTTCAACTAACTGATAATCGCCGGCACGCTGCACTTGCCCATTCACGGTAACCCTGCTTGTTCTCTCTTCCAGAACGGGTTCAACAAAAACTCTATCACCATCGTACAACGGGAAAAATTGGCCAGAATTCAGGTCGTCGAGATCAACATCTACAAGAACTCGCTCCCTTCCAGAAGTTCTCTGATCCACGGGTAAAATACGATCAATCTGAATTTTCCCTGAAAACGCGGATGCACTCAGGCCACCACTGAACTCTATCAGGTCCAACAAGCCTTCACCTGACTTGATTTCATAGATGGCTGAGCGTCTTACTTCTCCCTCTATCGAAACCTGTGGGCCTGCGAGAGGCACAAAAACAAAGTCCCCTTGTTCAATACGAAAATCTTCAGAGCCATCACCTCTGAGGAGATAGTCATACACATCTAGTTCTCCAGCCAACTGTCCAGCACGCCTGACTTGAACAGATCGCATGGATCCTTCCATATTCGGACCACGAGCACTATAGAGTGCATTAAATATTGTAGCAGCTGGACTCATCTGGTAAGCTCCAGGCTGTGTGACTTCTCCAATTAGGAAAACCTGATTGGTTCTTAATCGTCCCAACGAAAGATGAAATCTTGTAGTTGCTTCAGGTCCTCGCTGCACACCTGAATACACAGATGATAATCTTGAATATAAATTTTCTCTCAAAGTGGTCAGAGTTAGACCATTCACTGAAACCTGTCCAACATCAGGAATAATAACAAACCCTTCCCTGGTCACATCTAGATTATATGCTAGTTCTATTTCTCCAGTAAGAAACAACTGGACCTGATCCCCGGGACCTAACAAGTAACCCGGATCTACTGGACCAAAAGTCAGTGGTTGAAATTGAGCAGTAATATCCTCAAAAATACTTCTACCGAAAACGTTCAGGCCTGTCTCCAGCCCTAGGGAGTCTATTGCCATGCTGTCTAGGACAATGCTATCTCGCCCAAACTCTAACTCCCTATCTCTTTCTAATGTGATTAGACCCATCTCTGATAAAGCAGCAACTAATTCATTAGATCGCTGTTGGGAAACCGCCTGTGGATTCACCGCTCCTTCCACACGGTCGAAATACGCATCTAGTGTCGGAAGCATTTCATCGTAACCCATCGCGCTTAGCCTGACCCGCAAGTCGTCACGAGACAAACCCAGTGTTGAAATACGATTGACAATTTCCTCTTCGGTGAGCTCTTGACCCATGAGGCGCTGAATTTCCTGCTGGACTGCATCCTGACCCATGAGAGCGGATGAAGTCGAACCAAATGATCCAATCATCAGCAGTACTACCGGCAACCACCGAGCCGCCATTCTTGTGTCACTCGTCATTTGACAATCAATCTCCCTTTTCACTCTGCTTTAGATATTTTACACCTATATTGCTAGCTTACAGGGCAACAAGCCTTCACCCACCAGACAGACGGCAGATCAATTAATTCTCTGACTAAGCCGACCTGAATGAGGTACTATATCCTCTTGAAACATAGTCATACATAGCAATCCCGCGTACCCCAAGGGCAAATCCTTCATCAAACTCTATGCTTTCGATCTCCCAAGATTCAACCATTCCTTTATGTCAGCCAACAACATTCTTGTTCCTTCCTCTACGGTCATTTGGTGTGTGTCTATGGCGAGATCTGGTGTATTTGGAGGTTCAAAGGGAACTGTAGCCGATACTCCAATTAGGTTCTCTATCTCACCAAGTTCAGCTTTTCGATAAAGTCCCTTAGTATCCCGACTCTTACAGATATCCAAAGAAGTCGACACAAATACTTCAAAGTAATTTGGTCCTAACCGTTTTCGTGCTTCCCTTCTGACTGTTTCAAAGGGTGTTATCACTGCAACCAGGACATACTCGTGAGTGAGTCGTTCTTTCTCACATAGTTCTAGCACATAAAAACCATTTTGCTCAATGTCACTCCGAGAAAAACCCAGCTTCTTCTTTCGGGAATCTCGAACTCTATCACCGTCAATCAAAGTTACGCTCAGATTTTCATTCTTTAATTTACTGAGAAGGCTTTCGGCTAAAGTAGTCTTCCCTGATCCAGACAGACCAGTAAACCATATCACATTACCCATCACCGACAAAAGCCTTTTCTCCAAGTAACAGAATTGGATCCGCAACTTCTGGTCGCATATACCATTCGGGAGGACGTTCGCCATTGTGGACAATTTCTCTAACCTCTGTTCCACTTATTTCCAAAGCGTCACCGTCAACTACATCATACCCATAGGATTTTTTGGATTTGCTGTATTTGACTTCCTCGAAAAATACTGGTTGGATCTCTACCTGGGGATTCTTTTCAAAAAGTTCTCTAGCCCCATTTGCAGAATAAAAATTCCCTACTCCTGTGTGGTCTCTTCCGACTATGAAGTGAGTGCATCCATAATTCTGTCTGCATAAGGCAGTGAATAATGCCTCTCTAGGTCCTGCATACCTTGAGTAAGTAGAGAAGGTCGAAAACAAAGCCTTCGAAGTTATTTCTGAAACTTTCAACAATCCTCTATAACCCTCTATGATTGCTGTACTGGAAAAATCTCCTGACTTCTTTGTTCCAACAGCTGGATGAATTAACACTCCATCCGAACCTGTCAATTCAATTGCCCTAGTCATCACATGCTCATGAGCCCGATGTGGTGCGTTGCGTGTGTGAAAACCCACGACCCTAGACCATCCCCTCGCAGCAAATACTTGTCGGGTTTCTGCGGCTTTGAGTTCATATCTCTTACCCTCTCTAGCAATTCTATCAGTTAACCAGACTGGTCCTGACAAAGCGGTCTCACCCGAACCCAGAAAAGTTCTTAGTCCAGGATGGTCACTGGATCGAGTCCCAAAAAGAAGTTCCCCTGCCATCTGCCAATCAGTATCATAGATTTCTTCTATTTCCATTATGCCAAATGGTTTATGATCGAAGGTGAGCACCACCCTGCCACCCGTCGGCACATTCTGCCCAGACCGTCGCAGTAGAATAGGTAAAGGCCATGTATGACCATTTTCAAGCTTATAGGTCCTCAGAACTGAATCCAAATCACCCTTACCCATGAATCCCCGTAATGGGCTGTAACCACCTAAAGCTAACTGTTCTACATCCATGGCCTCGTTCGCTGACAATTCCAAACTGGGAAGACCTTCTGGAATGTCTCCCTTCCATCGCTGATCAACCAGAAATCCTCCGTGGGGAGCTATCAATCCACAACCTAAAGCTGGGCTTGTTATATAGTTTGTATCGTATGCTTTAGGGAGCACATCTCCCTTGGCCACCTCAGAGTTTTCACCAGATCTCTTGAAGCGCACCACTTCATCACACATACCTACTAAGAATGATACCGTTTCGACTGGATACTGACCGATAGCAGTTTCTGCAGCCAACACCAGGCCGGTTGCACCATCAAGCAAAGTGTTGACAATGTCGTTCGTTTCAGCTCTGCTCGCAGACCTCCTCTCCATCATAGTATCTAGAAAGTTCGTCGCTACCAAAACTGGCTTCGAAGCCTGATTCGCCTTATTGATGACATATTTCTGTGCAAATGGAATTCTTTCCAGGGGCACTTGCCTGCTAAGGTCACCTCGATCAATCAAGACGCCATCTGAAATTTCGATTATTTCTTCTAAGTTCTCTATCGCCATGCTAGTCTCTATCTTGGAAAGCACAAACGCATCTGGATGGTACTTTCTAAACTCCCTGACATCTTCTGGGCTATCTACAAATGAGAGACAGAAATTCTTTATACCAAGTTCCTGGGCTATCTCAAGAGCTTTCACATCCTTGTGAGATAGTGAAGGCATTTGAAAATTCTGGTCGAAAACAGTAACCGCTTTATTGCTTTGAATCGTGCCGCCACTCAAAACAGTAGACCGCACTTTTTTTGCCCCATCTTTCCTTGAAACTGAGTCGACTCTTAATAACACGGAATCGAAATCGAGAGAGACCAGATCACCCTCCGTTAATACTCCGAGAACATTATTTGGCCGTAGAGGAACTCCTCCAGATTCAACAAACTCCTGAGTAGAGAGAACTACTTCTTGGTTCTCAGTAACGCTTTTGGGTTGTACCAGGACCCCAGTCCTGACCTGCGATCCCTCCGTGTCCAACATTAGTGGTATGCTACAGTGGGAGCGAATAAATGAAACAGTGCTTTCAAGTGACTCGATGGGAGTATGGCTAAGATTTATCCTCACAAAAGAAATCTTCCTTTGGGATAGCTTCCGAAGAACAGTTTCATCCATCGAAGTAGGTCCAAGAGTAACCACAATCATCGGAGATCTAATATCTTTCACAAGTCACACCTTTCAACAAAAAATGTCTTTGAGGACTGAAACAACTCTCTTTAAGTCTTCGTCACGCAAACCCGTAGAACTTGGCAAATTGAGACATTGCCTGTAAAGGACCTCGGAGACCCTACAGTCATTAAACCAACTGCCTTCGTGAGCGACACTCAAGTGCAAAGGCTGCCAAAGTGGTCTTGTCTCTATAGACGCCGCTTTTAGTAGTTCATAGACCAATTTACGATCTTTGTCCTTTCCGGTTATTCGCATAGTATTCAACCAAAATCCAGACTCCGACCAAGATGACTGATCGATGATCGAACAGTCACCCAGATTGGCAAGCTCCTCAACATAACACTGGTGTATGGCTTTCTTCCTGGAGATAAATTCTTGAACTCTATCCAACTGAGCCACTCCCATAGCTGCTTGAATATTAGTTAATCGATAGTTAAAGCCGACCTCATGGTGGATAAATTCTACGGCATCATCCTTGGCCTGAGTGGTAAGATAGCGAGCCCGATCTGCCATTTTTTTGTTCTGGAAAGTTATCATGCCACCACCGCCAGTAGTAATGAGTTTATTCCCATTAAAACTGAAACAGCAAACTCCTTCGCTCCCTATTTTCCTTTTCTTATAACTCGACCCCAACGATTCGGTTGCATCTTGGATTACAAAAAGTCCGTATTCCTCTGCAAGACAAAGAATCGGGTCCAAATCGACAGGATGTCCTAGAATGTGAACTGGTAAAACACCAACCACCCTTCGGCGTGTATGCTTATTTCTTAGGATCCCTTTTACTCTAATGCAGTCATTTTTTAGAAAGCTGGCCACCTTATCTGAATCCATCTGCATAGTCCGTTCATCCACATCCACAAAAGTTGGCCAACCTCCTAGATACCGGACCGCATTGGCTGGTGCAATAAAGGTTAGACTCGGCAGAATCACTTCATCGTCATATGCCACTCCAGCCATCTTCAAAGCAATGTGAAGAGCTGCCGTACCGCTAGAAGTAGCTACGGCACTATTTGCATTTACTTGCTTGGCAAATTTTTCTTCGAAGTCACTTACAAATCCTCCTACCGATGACACCCAGCCAGATTCCAAGCATTCACGGACCAATTCCCACTCAGCACGACCGACATTTGGAATACTCAAAGGAATGAAATTCATCTTAGTTACCCACCTAGCAGCGGTACGCGAATCACAAGCCCAATCAATCCTCCTCTCTAGCTCTACGAAGCTGACTAGGATCGCCTATGTCTATCCACTCTCCTTCGGTAAGATAAGCTGCCACTACCTTATCCTTCCCTAAACAGTTCTCTACCAACCAGGTGATAGGAATGCTCTTTTGTTTGGGCACCATTTGTAACACTTCTGGAGATAAAACGTACATGCCACAATTGATTAATCGACTTATCTGAGGTTTTTCTGACAAACCTTCTACCAATCCATCCTTTACATCTACAACTCCATAGGGGAGTTCAGTGAAATGGTTTCGGACCGCCATAGTGAGATCGTGTTTACTAGTGGTGTGAAAGTGTAAGAAATCATTAATGTCGATCTGTGTTACTAAGTCCCCATTCATCACTACTACATCGTGCTCTGGGATTTCTGGAAGCAATGAAAGCGCACCACCAGTCCCAAGTGGTTGTTCTTCACGTAAATAACCGATTTCGCATCCTAAATTCGAACCATCACCAAAATGTTGCTCGATGACTTCAGATAAATGATTCACCGCCAGGAAAATTCTTCTTATACCATAACTAACTAAGTGACGCACTATCCTTTCAAGTATTGGAGTACCACCTATGGTAAGCATCGGTTTAGGTATATTTTCTGTAATAGAACCGAGTCGAGAGCCCTTTCCGCCCGCCATAATGACCGCCCAGTTCTCTTTCTTGCTCCGTCCAACCAGATCCTTCCAACGATAATTTCCTACTAGCCGACCCTTTCCATCTACTACTGGCACTGCCGGGATGCTGTGCAACCGCATTAGACCCAAGATTTCACTGTTTCCGGTATCCCGATCTACCGATATATAATCAGAGTTCATTATCAGTGGAATCGCTTTAGATTCTAAGGTCAATTCTTGGCTACTAATTTCATCTGTATTTCTAAGTAAGGCTCTGCGAATATCTCCATCCGTCACGCAACCAAGAAGATGACCTTGAGAATCAACTATATATGCCAAGCCTTGGCCACTCTCATCAATTGCTTTCACGCAATCAAGAATTGTCTGGTCAATCCTGACACTAATCGACGACATACCCTGGAAATTCATTTCCTAGTAACCCCTTGATTCCTGTCAGATTCTCTATTTTTCAGCAAGTTACTGATTCCTTTGTTCAACAATCTAGATAGAATGAAATTTTTTTCGAAGAGTCACGTCAAAATGCCACTTCTTTATTGCTTCCATTATCCTCTCTGAAACCAATCCTGAACCAAGCTCCCACTCCCTCAACTCATCACCCAAGGACCAATCTTCTATCGTAGCTTTGCTGAGCCACTTGGCTATCTCTGAAGCTTCTGGTTTGACATCTCTTATACGACTATTTCTAATCCTGCCATACTGCCTGTCACCCACATTAACCACGTTTACTCCCGCTATCGGTCCTTCCACCATACCGCTAGATGAATTACCAAGCATCACCTTAACTATCTTCAACAGTGCCCAATAACGAGCCTCTCCAAGAACTTCCCTTACTGAAACATTCTCTCGCTCCTCAGACCAATGTAGCCAGTAATCTCTGATGTCAGTGCCTCCCTCATCGGAGTTAGGAAGAGTCACTACATAGTTGGCATCAACTTGGGCCATTGCGTCCGAAACAGCTGATACTTCTGAGAGGAAATGATCTTGTCCTAAAGTAGTGGGATGCATAGTGACGATGACAACGGGATCATTCAGGTCCAGTGCCAGGAATTGTTCTAACTCACTTTTGGATGGCAAATCTTCACGAAATCGATTGTCCAGTCCAGGGGTCCCAACCACTGTCACGTTTCTGGGATCCTCTCCCATCTGCAAAACTCGATCCCTATAGACACTGTGACTTACAAGATGTAAGTGGCTTAGCTTGGTCAGTGCATGCCTCATGGCATTATCAATGGCCCCTTCTGTCTCCTCTCCACCGTGGAGATGAATTACTGGAACTTTGGCTATAGTCGCCGCCATTGCAGCTGCTAGAGTCTCAGATCGATCTCCTACCAACAAAAGTGCATCTGGTGACTCAGAAATCAGGAAGTCACCTACCATAGCCATCATTCGGCTGGCGTCGTCCACCGGGTCTGGGGGTTCTCCAAGAAAATCTAGTTCCTGGGCGATAGGAATCCCTTCAGAATGAATAAGGTCTCTGCTTGTCCCAAATCTCTCTTTCAAATGCATTCCGCCAACCCACAGTCTCATATCAAGCTCAGGATCATTGTGCATACTATGGACCGTACTTCTCAATACTCCATAGTCCTGTCGACCAGTGGTCAAAACTGCGATTCGCTTCCTGTTACCCAAAATTTTCACCTTTGATAATCAATTGAATTCTAGCTGTCTCACGATTATTACAATGTTTCTTCTTACAAATATGACGCTGACTGCCAAGCCTTAGAAGAAGAAGATATCCTAGCAGCGTCGGAGAGAGCTACTACCTTAGCTCCTTCTTCAAAGCTGGCCAGTGTACCCTTGGCATCGGGCAAACCCAAAAATGCATTAATTTGACGGAGCAACATCAAATTTCTGTCATCCTTGAATTTGTATTTCTGTTCAGACCCATCCTCCATCTGAACTGATACCGTTGACTCCAGTAGGTTCCAAGTCACATCTCCTCGTTCCCCAGAAGCTTTCAAGAACCTGACAGGATGCTTGCTTAGGTAATCTAGCCTCAAAGACACTGTAACCCCATCAGGAGTAATCCAGAGGAGATCAGCACTTTCTTCAGCCTCAATTCCCAAATATCCACTGTTAGACAAGACACCCAGAACTTCTTCAGGATAACCGAAGATCCAAGTCGCATAGTCAATCTCATGCGCAAGGTCCCTCAGAACACCTCCTTGGCCAGCTTTGGCAGAATAAGATCGCTTATATGCCGTTCCAGGACGCCATTCTGGCAGAAATGAGCTACACTCAATGCGTACTTGGTGAATCTGTCCAAGACATTCTACCTTTTTTCTAACAAACTCTGCTGCTAAGGAAAAACGCCAACAGAATGCAACCGAAAGAGAGGACTTCTTCAAGTCTGTATCTTTCCTAAAATTTTTCAATTCCCTCATGGAAGATGTTAAGGGTTTTTCAACTAAAACCCTTCCGTATGGACTCAGGGCTTTCACATCCTCTAAATGCTCTGAGGTATCGGTTGCAACTATAGAATAAACAGGACTGGATCGATCAAGCTCTGCCAGATCTTTAATCACTTGGAATCCCTGACCAGTTAGCTCTACCATCCTCTCATTCCTTTTAGGAAAGACTATAGGAGAAATGCCCAATTCATCCTGGAACAATTGCAAATAGCGAGAACCCATGGAGCCAGAACCTCGAACCAAAACCTGAAAATCCATCACTTCTTTCTCATCCTCATTTGCAACCAACGGAACATCAAAATTCACAACAACCCTCTTCGAAAGAATTTCTTTATGTAAACTAGAGACCTTCAAACATACGTTTAGCCCCCTGAGCTAGTACGATTACCTTTAGATTTTCTGAAACCTAAGGGATGCTAGTATTGATCATAAGGCACTTTCCGTGCAATGTGTAGCTTAGGAATACTAATATGATAAATACTGATCCCCTTCCGCTAATCGATAATCTGAATGTTCGGAAAGAATAGGAGTCTGCTGAGTGATCCATAAGAACCAGTTACAGACCCTTCTTCCTGCGGTGACAGCAAATCTTTCTCTGCGAGCAATCTCAATTCTAGCAAAATTTGCTTTGCTTGCCTATTTGGGCCGTTATACAACCCTCGCAGACCTCGGAACCTATGGACTTCTGGTAACTTCCTTAGGACTGGGAACTCAACTTCTCGGGATGGAATTCTATATTTTTAACACACGAGAAATCCTAAGATGTGATGAGCCTGAAAGAGTCATACTTTTTCGCGATCAACTCGTATTCCACAGCCTGACATACATTGTATTTTTGCCTGTATTATCAATCCTATTTTTCACCAATACCCTACCCTGGGAACTCATAACCTGGTTCTATATACTAGTCGTACTAGAGCATTTATCACAGGAACTCTCTAGACTTCTAACAGTTCTTGGACGACCTGTTTTCGCGAATTTCATAGAATTCATCAGGAGTGGATCTTGGGTTGCCATCGCGGTCACGATCGGGCTACAAGTCCCAGAGTACCGCTCTATCAAAACCATTGTGACATTTTGGGTGTTGGGTGGGCTGCTTTCCCTGTTCATTGGGTGGAAGCCATTGCAAAAATGGGATTGGTCCGCCACTTGGAAAATCCGTCCAAGACTAGATTGGATGGGTAAAGGGGTATCGATAGCCATACCTTTTTTTATGTCCTCAGTGGCCCTATACACTATCTATTTTTCTGACCGATTTTTCCTTCAACAATTCCTTGGTCTGGAACAAGTGGGGCTATACACATTCCATCAAAGTGTTGCAGGGTTGGTGTACACAGCGATTACTACAGGAGTAATAGGCATCATCTACCCAAAACTAGTTAGATCATTCCTCGTTGGAGATATGCCGCAATACACCCAGGAACTGAAAACCTTCGCGATGGCAATAACTTCGGCCACCATAGTGGTGAGTGTTTTTCTGATCCTAGTATTTCCCTTTGCAGCTGACTTTATGAAAGATCCACAATTCTTGGAAACGCGTTCTACCTTCTTGGTTCTATTGCTTGCTTCTATCATACAGAACCTAAGCTTTATTCCGCACTATGATTTATATGCTAGAAGCTTCGACAGAGATTTGATGTGGGCAACTATATTCGCTGCAGTAGTGAACATTGGTCTCAATGTCCTGTTGATACCTAAATTCGGAATCCTCGGAGCAGCTTGGGCTACCGCTACCGCTTTTCTTACACTATTAGTAGCAAAGACTGTCTTTGCAAGAATCAGATTTAACGAAACGGCTAGGGCAGTTGATTATGGAGGGCAAAATTAGCAAAACCACCCTGGATAGTTCTTACGACCTAACCCGATCAGGCTCTTGGATATTATGGGCCATGTTGTGCATTTTCATAAACTTGCAAATCGGTGGTGGAATATGGGGTTCAACTCTGCTCCTTGGTTGGATCATCCTGTTGTGGGTCATAAACGACCTGAGATATGGAGGAACCAAAATTTGGGTGGCATTACTAGTTATTATATCCCTGACCACCTTGGCTGCTGCTGGACTGCTGTGGAACACTGGTAAAGAACTTCGTATTTACGAAGAAATGGGTAAAATTCTCTTACTGGCCCTTGGTACATTAGCCCTCAAAGATTCTTCGAAGAAAACCTTTCAATGTCTGACATACTGGATTCCCATAGGAATGGCTACACTGGCAATAGTCACTTACCTGTCAGGAACTGGCAATACCTACGATCCTTTGCGCTTTAACCTCTACAATATTGCTTCTGCAAACAGCTCAGCATATGCGGTGGTAATCAGCCTTCTCATGGCACACTTCTCATGGGACAACACACATAGTCAATTGAAGAAATTCACAATGACTGCAGTAATCTTGGTACTCCTAATTACCCTGATGGCCACTTTTTCCAGAGGAGGTCTTCTCCAATATATAGCAGGAATCCTGGCCTTCACTGAAAGGAAAAAGATATTCTTGGTTGCGCTTTTCTGTGCGACTCTCGGCATACTTGTATTTGTGCCAAATATTGCGGAGTCATTTGCTACCGTCGGCATGCTTTGGGACCTGCAGTCATTGCAAGAAAATGCACGTATTGGTATTTGGACAAGCCTAATAGGGGATCTCACCACCAATCCCTGGAACCTGCTGGTGGGATTTGGGCCTGGGAGCATCAATGTTCGTGCAATTAACGTTTTTCTTCCCGTACAAATGCAAAATTCAGCCCACTCGCTATACATTGAAATTTTCTATTCCTTTGGAATCATTGGAATTGCTGTGCTTCTCTATTGGCTTTGGAAAACTTTACGGAGAATTATACGCTCAACTGTGACTGACTCCTGGAGAAAATTAAGACTGGGGATTTTCTCTGCGCTCGCTGTTGGTGGGCTGTTCGATTCTTACATCTTTGCCGCACAACTTCTCTGGTTAAGCTGTATAATGCTCGCGATACTTGAAAAACGATATACACAAGAGACCGAAATTACAGGATTATAATGTCAACCTTGCATGTTTTCGTATATGTGTGTGCAGCTCAAGAGGACGTATTCGCTGGAGTTCGACAGAGTCTAGAAAAAACTGACCCACAACAACATTGTATTACAAACCTTTATTTAGAAGATAAGGAATATGATTATATCACTCATGTTGAATTCTCAATTCGCAAGTACGCCCGTTTCCTATTCTACGGTTCTATTTTCAAAAAAATAGAAGGCTTGATCATTGAGATTTTGCAAACTCATGGAATGGATCAGCCAGTTGTGTTCTACCTGGCTGACGAGGGGGTTTGGGCAGAACTCATTAGAGATATTATAAAAAGGCATGCCCACACTAGAACCTCTCTATTAGTAAATGTTCAGCACGGACTGATGGGGTTGGGGATACCTGGCCTTCTTTGGCTAAGAAAATCTTTGAACTCTATAGCCAGATTGTTTTCCGGATACCCAATATTTGGTTACGGGTTTGGGGGCGGAGCTTGTGACATCCATCTAGTTTATGGCGAAAAAGAGGTGGAATTCCTGAAAACTCGTCAAATTAAACTTGCACTTTCAGCTCCTACTCTAATTAAGCATGACCTACGCCAGCAATACCAAAAGACTGTGAACAATCAGGCAGTCGATCCAGGCTTAGTACTATTTATATTGCCCGCCTGTGTCCCAGGTTCTGATATGCGCTGCAATCTTCCAGAGCTTCTTAGTACTATATCTCCAGTGGTACAGTGGGTCGAAGAAAACACCGAATACCAAATCTTAGTGCGTCCACACCCTGGAAGGCGCGATCGAGATACCATAAACCTGATACGCCAGAGTGCGTTGGGTCCATTCGTCGAGATTGACCTTGAAAAGCAGCTGATTTCAGGACTCTCTAGAGCTGCCTTTGTTATGGGAGTTCAATCCACAGTCTTATTTGATTCTCTCTGCCTGGGCAAAGTTCCAATAGAGATAAGGAGTGATTGTTTCGATGAAGCATTGCTTCATTCTCTTCCATTCCCCCACGAAGTAATAGATGTTCGATCTCCTTTTGCCGAAGAGCTAGTGCATATCCTAAGCGCTGAGAGAAGGAAATATTACTCATCTCGCTTGAAGGAGCCCGAATTGGATTGGAAACAGGAAATTGAGAGATTTATCACCCAGTATACAGGCACGAACTAGCGCAGGTCAAAAACGAGAAGCAGCATAAGACAAAGCAAAATTCTTATACAATGACTTGAACAATATCCCTTTGGACAAACGAAATAGTCAGTATATCTGCAACGTTAGATTTTGTGATCACTTCACCAATGTTTATATTTAATTATGACACAAAATCATTCTTATAATACTATCCAAAAAGATCCTGAGTCTGGTCTGTCCATCCTCTGGCTAATGACATTGGTCCTACAGCGTCTTCCATTTGTATCTTGGACAATCCTAGGGGTACTTTCCACTTCATTAATAATCACTTTCCGATCAAGTGAATATAGATCCAGTTCAATGTTCATGGCCGAATCTGAGTCTTCTTCATCAAATGCAGGATTTGGAGCAATCGCACAAACTTTTGGAGTACCTGGAGCAGCAGGAGCACTCCTGGGCGATAACTCAAACCCTCCTCAATTCTATACCGCGGTTTTAGGCTCTTATGAATTTTTATCTGACATAGCACAAACAGAATATCATAATCCTGACACATCTGAAAACTCGACGGGTCCTGAAGCTATAAGTCCAATTGATCATTTCACTGATCCTGAATTGGAGTTGTCGGAAAGAGTGTCACAGACAGTGGATGAACTGAGAGATAGGTTGAATACAGACATCGATCCATTCTCCAATATTGTGACAGTCGAAGTGACATCTCAGTGGAAATGGCTATCAGAAAGTATTAATCGGAGCATGTTAGAATTGCTCAACGAAACCAACGTTAGAAAACGAGGGACAAGAGCTAATCTGGAACGTGTTTTCATAGAAAGCAGACAAGCTGAGGCACAAAGAGATCTGGAACAAGCTGAAGACCTGTTGGCAGATTTTTACAATCGCAACAGACGAATGGAAGACTCCCCAGCTTTACTAGCAGAGGTAGCCCGTTTGCAAAGGCGTGTCGAAGTCAACCAACAAGTATATCTAACCCTGTCCCAATCCTATGAGCAAGCTCGCATTGAAGAAGTCCGAAATACACCTCTGATTACCGTGATTGACGGACCCGAAGGATCCGCAGAGCCTCTTTGGTCTCTAATCGTTCAAATCGTTCTGGGCATACTGTTGGGATTTGGAATTGCCCTAGGTTACATCCTGTGTGCTGAATTCATGAGGTTGCAGAATATCAGGGGCCTTCCAGAGTACCTAGTCTTCGAAAAAGCTCTTCAGCAAACATGGCCCTTCTCCAAAATGAATCGATAGGGACTGTTCCTGATGGTTAACTAACTCGTAGTCTCATCAAGTTGGTGTCACAAAAAGATATTAATCTTCAGCAGGCATCCACCTGGATAGGCTTTCATCAGACCTCAGCCACCGAAGCCACACCAAGGTAATGGTTTGCATCATTATCTTTATATCCAAGAAAATGGAGTAATTTCGAACGTATGCGAGATCGATAGTAGCTCTTTCACTAAAACCAATCTTATCTTCGTGAAAGCGCCATAAACCAGTCAATCCTGGACGCATTGTGACAATGTCTGGCCTCATTTGGTGAAATTCTACAGCGTCGGTCACTGGCATGGGAGTTGGACCCACGAGACTCATTTGGCCCTTTAAAACATTCAGTAGAGCTGGCAATCTTCGGAGCACCGAATTAGATGAAACCACTTCTGGACCGAAGCTTAGGAAAGCAAAATTCTTTCCTCCGACTCCCTGTACCAACTCCTCGTGAAGAAAATTGACACCATACAACTTGCTTTTAAGGAAGACACCTGCCCACAAAGGACTTAACAATAGCCCGATTGATCCAGAAATTGTGAATTCGACAATTGTTTTCCACCAAATATTAAATCCCCTCAAACGAAGCGGATGTACGGTAAACAAAGGTAAGTGCCCCCTATAGGCAATTTCGGAAGAATTCGACAACAATTCACTGAAGCTGGGTGCTATCCTAGTCTCCCATTGGTTGGCCGAGAGCACTGCAGTTTCAGCCATCACCCTTTCCGATTCCCAGAATAAAGCCCCACTTATCAATACTACCTCATCTACGTTTTCTTTGCCTGCTATTTCTTTCAAATCCTGTGGATGGCCTATCACTTTAATCTTAGGCAATGGTTCTGAACCAGGCCGTAAGTAGTCATCCAAAAAACCTACCACAAACGACCCTTTATTAGTCTGTTCCAGATCCTTAGCAAGTGCCACACCCCTGGGGTTGGCTCCAACGATCAGGACCCTAAAAACCCTGTCCTGTCGAACACGAAAAACTCGCACCAGATTCTTAGCACACACCCTAAAACTGAGTAGAAGAACAGAACTTCCCAGCCAGGTTGTTAACAACCACTGACGAGAAACGATAGGAGATCCGCCCAGTAAATAGCTTAACAAAATAGTTAAAAATACCCCGTACGATCCTGCCAAAAGTATCCTGCTAGAAACCCACGATGTTTCCCTATAAATTCCATGTCCCCAAGCGGAAAAAAATGTGACTGCGCACAAAACAAATGTCATCGCGTAGTAGTTTTCCATTCCAGATCCATACCACATTCCAAGTCGCATCTGAGCTGCTAGCATCGACGCAACTAAAATTGCCACCATGTCAGCCGCAGCAACTGCTATCTGAGCCTTTCTGCTAAAAGTCATACAAGATCCTTGGGGAAATTGATCCCAGAAATAGGTGGCATCGAATTCACCAAAACTTGGGCTCCGCCGTGATCAAAGTGGAAAGTCATTCGCTTGAACCCTAATGAGCTCAAACCCTCTGTAACTTTTTCCTGATGCAACGGATCACAAATCAAAAGCAAATATCCACCTCCTCCCGCCCCAGCAATTTTACCGCCGTCGGCCCCTAACTTGAGGGCAAGTTGGTATGCTTCATCGATGACAGGATTTGAAACACCTCCTGCGAGCCTCTTCTTCATCTCCCAAGAGTTGTGAATGATCTCCCCAACAATCCTTATATCACCCGATTTGAATGCTTTTAGGAGTTCTTCGGCACTTTGCTTTATACCATGTAAACTCTCCATCACTCGGGGTTTTTTATCAACTGAAGATTGAGTTTGTTCTTTGAGGATAGTCGCTGCATCGCGTGATTCCCCAGTAAAAAAAAGCATGACACTTTTTTCGAATTTCTCCTGTACTTCAAGTGACAAATTAACCTGATCCACTTCTACCCCACTCTCCCTGAACCGCATAACATTTAATCCGCCGTAAGATGAAGCGTACTGATCCTGTAAACCTATCGGTCGTTGTAATTTTCCGATCTCGATACCACTAGCCATATTGGCCACATGGGATTTTGTTACGTGGTGCCCGCAAAGTGTAGAGAGTGCCTTTATGAGAGCAACAGCAACTGTACTGGAACTTCCCAAGCCTGTGCCTGGCAACACTTCAGAGGCGGTGAATACAGAGATTCCCTCCCTTAGCCCGAACTCTTGCAGGATCAGCTTGAGATATCCCATTTCTCCTTCCAGACTTAGACCTTCTTGTTTTGTCCTGCGTTCAGAAGTACCGAAATCTGCCGATGTTATCTCCAAAGCGTCGTCAGTTGTGGGCTTGAGCATAACGTAAAAGTATTTACTAATAGTCGAGCTTACTACCATACCACCGCAGTCAGAAAAATAGGACGGAAGGTCGGTCCCTCCTCCCGCAAAAGAAATTCTAAAAGGTGCTCGGGCTATGAGCATATCCTCTCCTGTTGACCTTGAAATCTATGATGAAACCAACTCTGTGATAGCGACCGATATAGCTTCTATCTTTTCTTGTTCCAAGTGGGAGGAAGATGGCAAATAAAGCCCGTTATCAGCGAGAAAATCTGACACCGGGAAACCTGCTTTCCCTCCACTATCTTGAGTTTCAGTTTCCAAAACTGGCTGCTGGTTCATTCCAACAAACAGACGTCTAGTCTGGATCTGCTGATCCATCAAATGTCTTTCCAAGTCATTCCTTTTGAATCCAGCCTCTACTGGATCTATTGTAATAGCTGTCATCCAAAAGATGTTTTTTGCCCATGACATTTCATGCTGAAATCCAATACCTGGGACCCCTTCCAAATGTCGGCGATACTCAGCATTTACTCTACGCCGACCATCTATGAGATCGTCAATCTTACCAAGCTGGGCCCATGCTAAAGCTGCTTGGACATTGGTCATGCGATAGTTATAACCAATATCTTCATGAATGAAATGCCGAGGGCCATTCAATGGAAAGCACTGATTCCGATAATACCTACATTTATTCGCCAGTTCTTCAGAGTCAGTGACTATCACACCACCTTCTCCACTAGTTATCACTTTGTTCGCGAATAAACTAAACGTGGCTATGGTGCCAAGTGACCCAGCTCGCCGACCCTTATATTCTGCACCATGAGCCTGTGCCGCATCCTCAATCACTGGCAAACCATGCTTCTCTGCTATTTCTGAAATGGCATCCATATCGCATGGATGTCCATAGAGGTGCACGACCATTATAGCTTTGGTCTTCGGTGTAATCGACCTCTCTATCAAATCAGGATCGATATTCCAAGTAAGCCCTTCCGCCTCTACTAATACTGGAGTTATTCCCTCATACATGAGAGCATAAATTCCGTATATTCCATTGTGGTTGGGAACAATCACCTCATCCCCCGCTGACAATCCTAAAGCTCTAATAGCGAGGTGTATTGCCACTGTGCCATTACAAACTGAAACTCCATGTTTCACATGACAATATGCTGCAAAATCGGTTTCTAGTTTGTCATTATACTCCCCACCGGATGATACCCAGCCACTGTCAAAAGCATCTATTAGAGCTGTTCGCTCCTCTAACCCGTAGGTTGGCTCACAAACTGGTATGAATTCGTTCAACATTTTCTCCTCAAGTCCTATTGTTTCTCTCTCTCGAGGTCAGCTTCCACCATCATCTTCACAAGTTTAGAAAAATTCACTTTAGGACTAAAGCCTAAGATTTTCCTGGCTTTAGAGGAATCTCCTATCAATGTGCTGGTCGGTGTGACTCTGAAAAATTCCTTAGAACTTTTCACATACTTTTTCGGATCCAGGCCGACTACAGCGAAAGCTTCATCGACAAATTCTTGAACTGAATGTGCCTTACCAGTAGCTACTACATAATCGTCAGCCTCATCTTGTTGCAAGGCCAACCACTCCGCTTCCACGTAATCGCCCGAAAATCCCCAATCTATTTTCGCAGAAGTGTCTCCTAGAACTAGTTCCCCTTGTTTGCCAACAGAAATTCTCGCGACTGACTGGGAAATTTTTCTGGTCACATAGTCAGCTGGACGGCGTGGAGACTCATGATTAAATAGAATTACATTAGTGGCATGAATCCCATAGGCCTGCCTATAGTAGCGTGTCATATAATACGCAAAGGTCTTCGCAACCGCATATGGACTCTGAGGATTAAAAGGAGTTGATTCATTTTGAGTCTCAGAGTCCACTTTCCCAAACATGTTAGATGTACAAGGCTGTAGATATCGAATACTATCATCCACCTGTCGGATTATTTCTAGAATGCGAGCTACAGCAGCGGCCGTGATATCACTTGAGTACCCCACCATATCATAGCTCCATCGCACATGATCCTGATCTGCCTCATTATAAATTTCATTAGGACGAACATCTGCAATAATTCGATATAGTGAAGTAGGATCAGCCAGATCACCCTGATGTAAGAAAAATTGTTTATTAAAAACGTCTTTGTCCGAAACAATATGGGCGATGTTGATAGTATTTCCTGTTGCAGATTTTCTTATTAACCCATGAACTTCATATCCTTTGCTCAGCAACAGATCTGCCATGTAGCTCCCATCTTGTCCTGTCACGCCTAAAATCAGTGCTTTCATTGAAATCCTTCACCCTTCTTAATTATAAATTTTTCTGGCAATGCTTTAGCCCATATGAAATCGCTACTTTGCTCGTCCAAACGGATATGACCCGAATCAACCACTCTGCTTCGATAAACTAACGAAATAGTATGATACGGAATATCTACACCTCTACAATCAACTTTAAAAATTTCTTCGAAAAATCCCATAAAAGTTAAATCGTCCAGTTCTATCCCCAACTCTTCTTTACCTTTGCGGATAGCTCCGTTCATCACAGTTTCAGAATGTAAAAGTCTACCACCTGGAACCCACCACTCTGCTTTGAGTGGATGATTGGTCCGCTTCACCAATAGGAAATGTCCGTCTGAGTTCTCGATCACCAGATCTACACAGATGATCGGAATGGCTTGCCTAATAGTTGCATAGAGATCTTCAGGTATCCTCATGATTTATAAAAATTACCCTTCTTATTTTGATTGGTTTCCATAATAATACGGTCATAACCTTGAGCTATCGAATCCCAATCGAACTCCTGTGATTTCTTGATCACAGCGGACCTCATTTTTGCCAGGATTTTCTCATCAGAAAGGATTGAAAATAAGCCATCTGCCAAAGCTTTTGGCGTCACAGGATGAATCCATAACCCAGTCTCTCCATGGTCAATTAGTTCTGGATCCATTCCATCTGGAGTCTGAAATCCCAATACTGGAAGTCCACAGCCGTATGCTTCATTAAGAGTAACATTTCCTGCACCACCTCCAATCGTAGGCACCACGCATAACCGACACTTTTTCATAATATTGTAGACCTCTTGGTTATCTGGTATGAGCCCAAAAAACGTGACTTGGTCAGAAATTCCTAAGCTCTCCGAAAGAGCAATCAAATTCAGCTTCTCTGGACCATCTCCTATGATGGCTAGGTTAGTTTTCCAACGATGTCTATCTCTCAAAGATGCTACTGACTTTAAAAGCAGGTCCACTCCTTTATGGTTCTTTAGGCGCCCCAAACAACCAATCTCATACCTCCAAGAACTAGCCTCAGGAAGTTCCCCAATTTCCTCCTTAGGAATACCATGAGGTAGATAGTGAATTGTATCTTCCTTCCCACTCACTCTCCGGATTTTCTTTTCTTCTAGTCTAGAATCAGTGACTAATTCGGCATGTCTAGTAGTATATCGAAGTAGAATTTTCTCGAGTAGCAATCCTATCCAACCAATCGACTTAGAGTACTTAAACCACAGATTATCCCAAACTTCAAAATAATCTATAACTAATGCTATACCTCTATACTGACACATTAAGGTGATTGGAAGAATATGACTCATGGGCCATTGGCTAGCCCATATAACATCGTAGTGTCTAATTCTCCATAAGTTCTTAAGAATTGCAAAGAAGAAATGAATCGGCTGTGTCTTGCTGCGCTTTCCTTTTCGATTGTAGATTGGCGGGGGTAAGCCCACTCCTATATACTTGATTCCATATTCATTTCTGATCTGACCACCCTGCCAACTCTGGTAAGAAAGGAGATGAACCTCCCAACCTAACTTCACCAATCTCCTGCCTACTTCGAACTGTCGCCTTTGGGCACCTCCCTTCACAAAAGGATAGGCTACATCGGCCACCATAAGTAATTTTCTGGCACCTGAATCATTGACTTCTTGGTGTTTTCTCTGCATCGACAAATACCCTAAACTAGATCCTATCTAGTCTCGATAATTTTTCTGACAGCCAATCTCACAGCTTCGAAGGAAGTAGTTGGAGGGCCCCAGCCTAATTTTTGGAGTTTTTGTGTATCGTACTCATATCGTGGAACGTCCCCCTTCCATCCTTGAGTTCCACCCGTATACATGATTCCCTGCTTAGCTCCGTAACCCTCAAGCACCAACTGTGCTATTTCAGCGACACTAGTCTGATCCGAAGGCCCAATGTTAAATATATTTATTTTTTCATCAGCATTTTCAAAAATATACAGCAAGGCCTGAATAAGTTCATGCACATACATATAGGGTTTGCTCTGTTTCCCATCGCCAAGCACTTCCAAATTTGCAGGATCGCGATCGAGCTTTCCCAGTAGATCAAAAATAATTCCGTGAGTAGATCGATCACCTACAACATTAGGAAAACGACATATCCAAGCTTGGAGATCATAAAGTCCCGAAAAGGCATGTATAAAAGCTTCTGATGCTAATTTACTCGCACCATACAAGGATTCGGGTAGCGCAACAGACTCCTCTTTTAAGCTCTCTTCTCGATCTCCAAAAATAGCTCCAGTTGAAGCGAATAATATCTTTTTGACATCATACCTCTGCATGCACTCTAGCACGTGATAACTAGTCATAAACGTCAGCTTCAGGTCTCTTTCGGTCGATTCTGTACCTGCCCGAATATCAGAATTAGCTGCAAGGTGGAACACTGCATCAAAGTTCTCTTGATTAAACAATTCATCGAGCTTATCCAACTCCAGTAAATCCAACTCATGAAGTGAAAAATTTGGGTTTTCCATTGCATCCTTGAGATGCTCTCTGCGTCCTAAAATAAAATTATCGACACAAACAACCCTATTATTTCTTTCCAGCAACCGATCGACTAGATGGCTACCTATAAATCCAGCTCCACCTGTTACTAAAATTTTCATCTAAACACTGTCCTCAATAAGCTCCTTTACCAATTATTACCCGCCATGGTGTGAGTAAAACAATCTTGAGATCCATCCAAGAAGACCTATCAGCAAGATATCTCCTGTCGAACTCCACTCTCTCTTCGTAGCTCACATTGTTCCTTCCACTCACTTGCCACAGGCCTGTAATGCCAGGACGAACCGAATGGCGCCACCGTAGGAATTCCTCCCCAGCAATCTCTATATATCTGAGCTCTTCTCCTTTGGAAATAGGCCTCGGACCTACTATCGACATTTCTCCACATAGGACATTCCAGAACTGTGGAAACTCATTTATGCTCGTTTTCCTCAATAGATTTCCCAGTCCAGGAAGAACTCTTGGATCTTCTTTCAATTTGTAGTCCCTTTCCCATTCTGATTTCAATGCGGGATTATCCTTTATCAGATCTTCTATCTTTAGATGAGCGTCAGCTACCATCGTCGAAATTTTCCACAATTTGATCTTTTTCCCTTCTAGTCCAACTGCAGGAACTCCAAAAAAGAAAGGGACACCTGAGTAAGTCACTCTGAAGAGAACCCATATCAGCACCAATGGCAGGATCACAACAAGCAATGCTAAACTAGAAAAAATAAGATCGAAAAGCCGTTTCCAAAAAACATAGGCTAGCTCCATATTATTCTTCGCCCGACCTTTCTAAAATCAAATTACAAGCCTCCACAATACTTTCAACAACAAAATCTGGTTTCTCCTCAAAAAGATCCTCGTCATGACCCGCATGTCCAGTTCGAACTAGAATGTTGCTGTTTACACCCCCAGACTGTCCTGCTGCAATGTCACAAAACCTATCTCCAATCAACCATGAATTAGACATATCTAGATTATGGTCTACTAGAGCCTGTAATAGTAATCCTGGTGCAGGTTTGCGACACTCACAGGCCTTTTTGAGTCGCTCGACTTCTCCTTGGAATCCCTTCTTAGGATGGTGAGGGCAGACATAAATACCATCGACGAAAGCTCCACTTAATCCCAGTACCCATTCTAACTGAGCATGGATTTCCGATAATCCCTCAAATGTCATGAATCCCTTGGCTAACGCAGGCTGGTTTGTGACCACAATGACCAAAAATCCTTTTTGGTTAAGCTTACGAACAGCTTCAGCTGCACCAGGTATCAAGACTAATTGGTCAACTCTACTTAAATCTCCCACCTCTTGATTTATCACACCGTCTCTATCGAGAAAACACACTTTACGCTTAATGCTACGTTTCATTCTCCCGATCTTACCAGTTTGAAAATCCCTTGTTACAGCAGCAAGCCTTTCGGGAGTTCCCATATCCTTAACATACTCAGTGGTAAGATAAGCTCTGACCCTCCCACCAGATTTGACTACCTCTGGAAAAATATCTTTCCCGAAATCACTTGGCTCTGCTTCTGGAATCATTTTGAGAAGCAGAGGATCCAGCACGTAAACCGCTGCGTTCACAAGATTGCGTTTCCCTGCATCAGTTTTGTGAGGCTTAGAAATGAATTCCCTGACGAATCCCTCCTCGTCTATTGCAACCAAATCACTATCTAATGGATGATCATTTGGATGAACTACCAGTGTCGCCAGACTATCCCGAGATTTATGAAATTCTACGAGATGGGTAAGATCCATGTCTATCATCAAGTCAGAATAGATGACTAAAAACGGGTCTTTAAAATTCTTAGCAAAAGCTTTCACAGCACCAGCTGTTCCGAGAGGCGGATCTTCTCTAACTATTTCCAAATCAATACCAAACTCTTTTCCGTCTCCAAAATATTCCTTTATCTTCTCTGCCTTATAGCTGGCCAGCACTGTAACTTGAGTAAATCTGTGAGCCCTTAACAGCATGATCTGATGTTCCAAGACTGGCTTACCATCAATCAAAACCATCGGTTTCGGAATATCTGTCTCTCCCAACCGAGTTCCTCTTCCCCCAGCCAGAAGAACTGCTCTCATGAGAGACCTTTATTCCTTATCCCATCATTCGAGTGATTTGTGGATTTCACTCTGCTGTATCGTGAAAAATATTGGTCAAAATATGGTGAAGAACCATATGGCCCGACTCTACCCATCCGTAATCCCAAGAGGGCAGTACTATTGGATAATCTAAAAGATCTCTACAGGCCCCTCCATCTTTTCCTAAAAACCCTACAGTTGACATTCCCATGTCGCTAGCTTTCGAAACCGCTCTCACTAGGTTCGGAGAAGAACCGCTAACTGAAATAATCAAGAGACTGTCTCCTTTTTCAGCCAGTGCTTCCATTTGTTTTTCAAAAACGACATCAAAAGATTCATCATTACCCCAAGCAGTTATCAGACCTATATTTTCAGAAAGAGATATTACTTTAGGCCGTACCCCTCCGGGTGAAATGCCAGCCTTCTGAAGATCCAGAGCCAGATGATTTGCTGTAGAAGCGCTTCCACCATTACCAGCCAAAAAAATTGTACCGTTAGCATTTCTCACTCGGATCAGGTTCTCAGCAGCGTCTGCGACCGCACTAACATCAATACCACGAATGAGAGTAGCCGCATCTTCCAACCAAGAATCTATTTTTATTTCATAACCCACTGAATTTTTCTCCTCCTAATAAAAAAGTTTTTGAATATCCATGGCAACAATTGAAGTGCACAACAGTCGCGGAATTATATACGCTTATAACGACATATACCAGATTATCGTACGTTTATAACGATATCTTATCTTCTGTTAGCTTAGTTGCCTCAGTTCAGCGATCATATCTGAAATTATATGAACAGAATTTTTCATATTAGATGAGTGTCCCATATTTCATCACCAGCAGTAAATATAAGCAAGAGTTTTTGAAAGGTAATATACCACTAATTTAATGACTCAAGAAGAACTCTGCTAATCTGAAATCCAAGTCAGTATCAATATCTAATGCTCGTTCTTTGGGGACAAAAACAGTTCGCACATCACCTTCAAATATGCCCTCTTTTTCCATTATAAATTCTGGTCTTGCAACATATGCGACAGTAGTCACATCAAAAATTTCTGGTGTATCTTGGCGCCGTGTGATAGAAGTTTTTGGATGAATTGCTAAAGAGGCTAAACCTAGATCACCGATTTTAACCTGATTAAAATAGGGGCTCCGATGAGCATCAGTTACAGTTATAACTATATCGGCCTGTCCCCTCTCATACTCATCCAAAATGGACTCCAAATCATCCTTAGAACGGAGAGGCGCTGTTGGAGGCACTACCATCAATAAATCGGGGCAATCACCTTCAACTTCTTTCAGATGTGTGACTGCGTGCCTCCAAACTTCCCATTCTGGGCTATCGTCCTCAGCTAACTCAGATGGTCTCATGAAAGGAACCTCTGCACCAGCACTTATCGCTACTTCTGCTATCCCCCGAGAATCAGTCGAGACAAGAATACGGTCAATACGGTCAATCTGTTTAATCTGTTTTATGGCACGAACGATTAAAGGATCTCCATCCAAAATCTTCAGATTCTTACCAGGCAAGCCCTTTGAGCCTCCTCTGGCACAGATCAAAGCCACTCTACTAATTCGTATACCTCATTCTTTAGTTCTCTCCCAAGAGTTAGTCAATATTACTGGTCCAGTTACTTCCTATGATAAACAAAATGGTATTCATATGAGTACTTTTTTAGTCTTGGGAAACAGTTGAGGAAGAATGTATCGATCCTCCCAAATAGTTCGTACATCCTACCATTTCCCGGAAAAACTACATGAGCTATTTTTTCAACAAACATAAATTGACAAGGGATTTTCTCAATTAGGAATGAGTCTTCATAATATGCAAGATCGAGTTGCTCAATAGGTTTTTCATATTCGTCCCCCCTTCTTGTAAAAAACAATACTTTCTTTCTCCTTCCTATCCGTCCCTCACCAAAAAGAGTCTCATAAGCAAATTTAAAAAGTGGATTAAAAAATGTGGGTTCCTCAACCCATATGGCTACTCCATCATCAGCTAATATTCTGTCCAATTCCTTTGAAAATTTTGCATGATCCAAATGATGAAGAACAGAACATCCCCAGACCATATCAAAAAATTTGCTTTCAAATGCTGTCTCGGCCCCATCGCCAACGATAATAGTCCCGTCCAAGGAATTAGCATGTAGCATTGCTCTGGCATTTTTCACTGCATTACTCGAAATATCAATGCCGTAGACATCTGCTCCCATCCGGGCCGCCCTAACTACTTCCTTCCCTGTCCCAATAGCTACAATCAGGATTTTTTTTCCTTTTAATTCAATACCTTGGTTGACTAAATTCAGATCACCCACCACTTCTTCATCGGCATTGAACGTCGCATATTTTTCGTCCCAAAACTCTTCTACACCATCTGTTCCACCTAAGGAATCTTTATTCATTGTAACTCCACCTGGAAACTCTTTCTAAGCGAACTACCAAAAATGTCTCTGGACTGGAAGTACTATAACTCAATTAACTCATCTGGTAGAAAATCTCGAGGTGCTGGGCTTCCCTCCACCTCATCCCAACGCATAGGAGAGATCCCAGTACCTGGACGTTTAACAGTAAGATTGTTCTTGTTGAAAATATCACCTTTGGCAATTCTACAAGAAGCTACCAAAGATTTTCGTGCAATCTCTCTATTCTTCTCCTCACTTTTAGAAACCGCCTTTACACCATCACCCAGGGCCGCCTCAACATTTCGAATACTATTCACCATAGCCTTCAATTCTGCTGGTTCCAAACTAGCTTTGTGATCGGGTCCCGGAAGATTTCGATCAAGAGTGAAATGTTTTTCTATCACCCGTGCTCCCATAGCCACTGCTGCTATTGGAACCTCTATGCCGAGACTGTGATCAGAGTAGCCCACCCTAACTTTATACCTATCTTTAATGGCATACATAGCCCTTAGATTCACATCTTCCATTGGTGTTGGATATTCGGTGTTACAATGCAGGACAGTAATGTTCTCGATTTTAATCCCTCCAGTCTGTAGCACCTCTAAGGCTACTCCTATTTCATCAAGGTCACACATCCCAGTCGAGACAATCACTGACTCTGCTTTTTTTGACACGTGTTTAAGGTAGGGAAGATTTGTAACTTCTCCCGAAGGAATTTTTATACAAGTCAAACCCAAACTCAGAAGAAGATCGATGCTTTCCAAATCAAAACCAGAGGAAAAAAATTTAATACTGTTAGCTTTGCAGACCTTCATTAATGCTCGATGGTCATCTATTGACAATTCTAAACGGGAAATCATCTCAAACTGCGTTTCTGAAGCATCAGTTGTCTGGGTTTGATAATCTGCTTTCTTGGCCTTTCGAGTCACTACATTGCTGGATCTATATGTCTGGAACTTGACCCAGTCAGCACCAGCTTCCGCTGCGATTTCTACCAACTTGCAGGCCTTATCTAAATCACCGTTGTGGTTCACACCTGCTTCCGCAATAATGAGAGTTCTCATGTCACACCAATTTTACCCTTCAAATATTATAGATGTCTGTTTTGTATAACTTGAGATTTTCATTCTTAGAGAACCATTCTACAGTATTAACCAAGCCAGCCTTAAATCCATCTAGACCTCCATATTCTGGCTTCCATCCTAATAGTCGTTGAGCTTTTTCTGTCGAAGCCAACAAGCGTTCCACTTCGCTATCTTCTGGACGAAAACGTTCCTGGTCAGCAATGATTTCTATCTCACTTTCCATTGTGTCGGCAATAGTTTGTGCTACTTCGCCTATAGAGATGTCGAATCCGCTTCCAATGTTGACAACCTCCCCGACACCATTTTTCGACTCTAACTGGGATATGAAGCCAGCTACAGTGTCGGATACGAAACTGAAATCGCGAGTAGGTCTAACACTCCCTAGCTTAATTGTTTTTTGTCCATCGGCTATTTGCGTAATGATTGTAGGGATAACAGCTCGTGCTGATTGTCTTGGACCATAAGTGTTAAAGGGGCGGAGAATTGCAACAGGAGTTTCAAAAGACCTATGAAATGACATAGCAATTTGATCCGCTCCGATCTTACTAGCAGAATAAGGTGACTGTCCCTGCAATGGATGCTCTTCTGTCATCGGCACAACTTGAGCTGTTCCGTAAACTTCGCTAGTAGACGTATGGACTACCTTTGTAACATTTAGATCGCGAGCTGCTTGTACAATATTTAGGGTCCCTTTGATGTTAGTATCCACATACGTATCTGGAGAATGGTACGAATAAGGAATAGCTATAAGAGCAGCCAGGTGAAGTACCGCGTCACATCCTTGCATGGCAGTCCTCACCCCATTCGGATCTCTCACATCCCCAGCCCAAACTTCAAATTCTCCATGGACCTCTGGAGCGCAATTGTCCAACCATCCCCAAGTTCCAAAAGAATTGTAGAGAACAAAAGCTTTGGTCTCATAACCTGCCCTGACCAAACCCTCTGTAAGGTGGGAGCCAATAAATCCGTCCGCACCCGTTACTAGAACCCGCATGGCTACTCCTTAATCATTTTTTGTTATTAGACACTCAGACATCGGCCACTAAAATTACTTCGTCCAGGTGGACCGTGCTATTTTAAATACGTAAGGATCCCGCCGTTGTTCTCGTACTCGATATTTAGTTGATGGAGAAGCTCAAAACACTCTTCGCTTGCCATGTCCCTAACTACATCAATCTTTTTAGATCTCTTTTCTCTAGGATGAACATTGGGAATGTTTTCTCTTGCCATTATCCCATTAATTATCGGCAAAACCTCTCTGTCAAGAAATCCAGCTATGGCTTTAATTTCTTTTAGAGGTTGTGTTACGATGCCTTCATACGAAGTGAACAAGATCTTTTTTCTGTCAGACTCACTCAAGCTACTGAGCTTCCTCTTACTCATTTCATAGACCTGGGTCTGCGCTATGATGATCTTGTCCATTTCACTCGCGCTCTCCCAGTTTTCAGAAACTTGGTACACGAACCAAGGGATAGGTCCTCGAGCACCCTGAAATGACATAGAGAAATCAATCGGATCAACTCCCCAACGTTTACCCCATCCTCTTTGATACCAAGAATACACCAGATCTACTGGATTTCTCTCTATATTGATCACTCTAAGATCAGGATAGATGTCCAGATATACATCAATATTTGGTAAGGTTTCATGAACGATATATGTAAAATACCTCTCTCTCTTCTTTATCTCCTGAGTAACCCTATCCCCATCGTCCTCCAATGTTCTGCGTAAATATTCTTTAAGGTGCGGAGATCGATAAATTGAAGACTTATCTCCTAGCCTAGAATTCATATTCCTTCCGACCATAAGGTCATATGCACTGTTGTCGATTTGGCACTGCAGTATGGCACTAGATGTTTCTTTCTCAATAACACCCATGCGAACCATATAGGCCAGGTGTTCAAAAAGTCCAAAATATTGGACATGCTCGACATTCTTACAAGAAGCTAAAAGGTCGGCTAGAAGAAATTTTCCTGCCCTAGTGACCCCATCCACCAGCAGCAAATCATCGACCAATTTTTCCCTTTCAAACACCCTCATATCGTCATCCTAGTCCATTTTCATTGACACTTTCTAGGTGTCCACCAAAATCCTCTACCAATATAGTGTGTATTCCCTCTGGAAGAGTCATCTTTGCTTCAAATCCAAACTTTTCTCTAGCCTTACGGGAAGACAACCTGTACCGCACCGTAGGTTCACTCAGTACTTCCTCTGGTTCAACTGTTACTCTTCCTGCACCTACCGCAGAGACACAAGCATTAGCTATCTCTTCTATGCTTACTTCACTTGGACCAGCCAGATTGAAAACTCCGCGGCCTCCGCACTCTATAACATCAATAGTCGCCCTTGCTACATCACTTGAATGGATCAAATTGATCCTGTCCTTTATTGGAGGTCGCAACTGAATCTCTTCTCCGTTCAGCAGTTTGCTTAAGAATTTGGGAATCATCTTCTCTTCATGCATTCCTGGTCCATAGATCGAAGTTGGTCTTAACACTGCGAGTCTCAATCCTTTATCCTGAAGGGCAAATAGAACTTGTTCAGCAAGGAGTTTTGTCGAGCCATAAAATCCGCCGAAGCCGCCACTTCTAACTGGTGAGGTCTCGACAAGGAAGTTTTCTTCCGCGTTGTCATATACAATTGCTCCGGATATATAGACTAGCGGAATTTCTTCCGATATTGCCCACTCCCCAAGCGCCAAACAAGATCTAACATTTGCATCGAACATTTCTTTGTGGTTCATTATTGCCATTCCTGGACTAGGAACACTTGCTCCAGCATGAATCACGGCATCAATCTTACCAAACACATCTCCTAACTCTTCTGGATTCTTCCATTCAGTCAAATCCCAATGTGACCAAGAAAAAGATGAGTGATTGGAATCAATAGTTGTTCTCGAAGATAATGAACCAGTAATACCACGCCCAATCATCTCTCGAGCAATTGCTCTGCCCAACATTCCAGTAGCCCCAGACAAACCAACCCTATTTAAAACCACTTGACCTTAGTTCCCTTACTAGATGGAATCGAGAGAGTTTCGACAGATTTATCCTCCAGAAAAACCTCCTCCAAATATCTGAAGGAAATGCCCGCTCTATAGGAGACGTTTTGCAAAGATTCTCCCATGTAAAAACTCCTCACAGTCATTTCAGGTTCATTAAAGCCAAAGTAACTTCTAACTGCAGTAGTCCCAGAAAACCTAGCGTTAAATTCAAAAGGTACGGGACCCTCATCTCCCAACATCAATTGGATATTTAACGTGCCCATAGATGGCAACAAAGTCCCTATACTGGTAAGAAGTGGATGGAATTCCTCGAAATGTCCCACTTCCACTATCCATGAATTACCACCTTTCAGAGTACGCCTAGCGGTAAAAGGTCCTAACAACTGATCATCTTTGGTCTTGAATATGCTACAGGTGTACTCGGCATTCAGTTCGTTGCTGGGCATATTAATTAGCTGCTGCATCATCGGGTTAGGAACAGACTCGTAAACCCTTGCCAGTGAATCTATATCCTTGACAATGTGGACATGGCGATTTGAGGTTCCATCCCTTGTCTTGAAAACAAGTGGAAAGCCCCAGTCCCTGGCCTTGTCAGTGCATTCATCTAGATTCCCAGGAACATAAGCCTCTGCATACGGCAAATTATTTTTCTTTAGAAATTCTGTACTTAGCCATTTGTCATTGGAAATCTCAACAGTTTCTAAGGGGGAAGCGACTATCAAGGCACCCGTATCCAATTCTATCTCATCTTTGTAACGAGAGAAGAACGCTAGTTCAAATTCCGAACCAACCATCAGCATATCTATACTGTTTTTTACGATTATTTCTGAAATCTCTTCTCTTGCCCCGCTATCTTCAACCTTAGGAATCAGAATACTTTCTGATGTCCGGTAAAGACCTGTATTGAATGGAGAAATATCTGCACTCACAACATTTAGGGCCAATGAGCTGGCATGCAGAGATTTTATCACTCCCTGTCCTACACCGCTCCCTGCTCCAGTCACTAAGACTCTGATCGATTCCAGGATTCCTCCTCTCCCTTGAGGATGCGAATAATTTGACCTACACTGGCCAGTTCGTGAGCATTGGAACCCAACGAAATCATAGCTCCAGCTTCTAAACACCATCTTATCCATAACCAAGGTGCAGGATGGTATCGCGAGTTGATTTCGATAGCCTTGTTATTCTTGGCCGCCTGTTCGATAACAGTAAGTACTTTTTCCTCATCAGGTTCCACACCAAAACGCCTATAACTCATTCCAAATGGATGCCCTAAGATATCGAGAGTTGGATTTTCAAGAGCAGCCATCGACAAATGGAATTCGGTCTCCACAGCCTCTAAAGGGTCTATTTCTCCGAAGCCTCTTATTTGACCTTCCTCACCTGGAAACCGGTGAACGCTACCCATGACTAGGTCACAAGCCGAGACCATATCTTCAGTAGCATCCAGTGATCCTCCGAAGTCCTCTATTTTGCTCTCCAAACCAACGAAAGGTACGCATGGGTCGGATGGAAGATTCCTTACCTCATCTACATAAGTGAAAAACCAATCTTCCGATGTCTTACGTCCATGTTCAGAATAGAGAATGGCTTGTAGGCCCACTGCGACTGACTGCTGGTACATTTCCTTCACAGTGTTACTTCCATCTGTCCAGTTAGTATGAAGATGGAAATCAAAAAAGGGAACTGAGCGATCCTTTTGAGAATAGGATGAATCCTCCAAATAGAACCTTTGCTCATCATCCATGCTATCTAGCCCACCGGGTATTTCATGACCCATTCCCCATTATTCTTTTCCCATACGTTGGATTTCTCTCTATAAAAATCCATCACAGCCCAAAAATACTCTTCGGTGACGTCCATATACTCCAAAAACCACTTGAAGTGGCGCACTGGAAATTCACCGTCGTATCGATTCACCAAGGCTACCCCTTCTTCACGAGTGATGTGATGTCTCCTGATATCAGTCTGTGCATCACGGGAAGCCCTGCACATACCGAACTTCATGTACGCTAGATACCAATGAAATCCATCTGCCTTGTCATCCAAACTTACATGTTTGGTGTAGGTTCCTTCTGAATGACCTTCAGGATTTGTCTGAAAACCTGTGTTCTTGACAGCGTAATAGAAGTTTTCTTGTGGTGTCCATTTGTGGTAGTAAGAGTACCAGTGCATTTCTAATCCTTTCTCACTTATATCTTCTGGAGGAGGAGCTCTATAAAGATTCATGGTCGGACTCTTAGCTTCTTCCTCTGACAGTATCCCTCTCTCGAGTCCAATCTCAATCAGGCTATCAACTCCTGCACTCTTGAAATATTCGTATTCCCAATCTTCGGGCTCTTCTTTAGGGGCGTTCATATATTTCTCAGAACCTCCGTATTCGAGCTCGCCGTTCTCTCCATAAAAAATAAGTTTAACATTAAATTTATTTGCAATATGAAATGCCCATGCCTTTTGTCCATAAGTAAAAGGCTCCCAGGCATCTCCCTTTAGTTCAAAAGCCAACCTGGTCATTTTTCTATGAATCATACCATCCGGTTGGCCAAGGATATTAGTAAAGCCATTATTCACGAAAGCTTCAAGATTCTTCCAGCCAATGTCAGTGTATTCAAAGGGAGACCAGGTAACACACAAGGGGTGCATACCATGCCGAACTTTTAATTGGTGGGCCACATAGGCACTATCCTTTCCCCCACTTCCTGGAACGATACAGTCAAACTGACCATCTGGACTTCGATGCTTGTCGCAGAGATCGGCCAGTTCCTTAGCTCTCAAATCCCAGTCAACAACCTGATCCTTCTTCAATGCCCAAAGGCACGCCGAGCAAATTCCGTCCTTATCAAAGCGCGTCCTAGGGCGTTGATTAGACACCACACAGTTCTTGCAGAACACTACTTCCTTGGGCAACTCGTCGAATTGACCGTCCAGCGATAATGTCAACATTTTCTTTCCCTATCTTATCAGTTTAAGAATCGATGAAGGCTTGCAAGATCCGTAATCCAACTTCCCCACTTCTCTCCGGATGAAATTGACAACCTACCATATTGTCCTTCATAACGACTGAACAAAAAGTGTCCTGGCCATACTCGGTCTCAGCGACTACGCATTCTTTGTCAGTCGGAATAACATAGTATGAATGTAAAAAGTAAACATAGGAGGACTGAGCTGGATCCAATGTCTTCAAAACTGTGTGGTCCCAGCTGACCTCAGATTCTGCTGGTTTTTGAATGCTGTTCCAACCAATCTGAGGAATTTTATATGTAGTCTGGCCATCTCTCGGCGAGGTAAATCGGACGACTTTCCCTTCAATCAAACCTAGTCCAGGCCAGTCTCCATTTTCATTAGAGATACTGAACATAAGCTGCATACCCAAACAAATACCCATCAAAGGACGTCCGGAAGCGGAAAATTCTTTAACTGCTTCATCTATGCCAGATTCTTTTAAAGCGGTTATGCCCGCTTCAAAAGACCCAACTCCAGGTAACAACAGTTTCTCAGAGGCTGCTATCTTTTTAGGATCACTAGAAATAGTGCTCTCTGCGCCCAAAGACTGGAAAGCTCTCTGGATATTGAAAAGGTTTCCAACTCCATAATCAACTATGGTTAACATGCTAGTTTATGTATCTCCGATTAGTAATTTTTCTAGATGGTCCGAGTTTCGATTCCATTATCATTGAGGTAATTCTTCACTCCAGTGATCGATAAGGGTTCTACCATTAAATCAGTTTCACCTCCATACCCTTCATTCAAAAATTCAATATTACCCGAATCAATCTGAGCGCCCATCCTTAACTCTGGGGAGCTATAAGACATATTTGGTTGGTTAACTGGCTGACAATAGTGATAATGGAATACCGAGGCTGCAGCGACTGCATCAGCCTTACCTAGTGTAACTGCGTCTCTAAAGTGTTCCAGAGAGCCAGCGCCACCACAGGCTATAACTGGTATAGAGACCGAACTGGAAATGGCTTCAATGATTTCAGTGTCAAAACCAGTTCCCATACCCTCATTGTTGATTGAGGTCAGAAGAATCTCACCAACACCTAACTCTTCAACTCTCCGTGCCCATTCGAGAGTTTTCAAATCTGTAACCTCTCGCCCATAATCAGTCCAAACTTCACAGCTTCCGTCTAGTTGACGGTAACTTTCTATGGAAGCCACAATACACTGTGATCCAAAGACTCGAGCAGCTTCGGTAAGAAACGTAGGATCGGCTGTCGCTGCTGTGTTGATTGCGACTTTGTCCGCACCAGCCCTCAACAGACCATTGACATCTTCAATCGTTCTGATGCCGCCAGCCACCGTCAAAGGAATCGCCATGGTTTCAGAGGTTATTTTGACTATTTCCTTAAGACTATTTCTTTTGTATAAACTAGCTACTACATCCTGATAGATTAGCTCGTCAGCGCCTTCATGATAGTAGATTTCAGCAAATTGCTGAGCAGTACCCAACACCCTATTTCCTTCAAACTGCAATCCCTTCACCAAATTAGGCCCCTTAATATCTAACCTTGAAATCACTCGAGTTGGATGGCTCATCCAGTCTCCCCTTGAAATCTCCCAAGACAATTTCCTGGGAATTTTATTCGGTGCATGTTTAGTAGTAGTGAACTTACATTTACCTGATAAATAACATTGAGCACTAAATTTGTAAGAAACAGGGTGCTTTTTTAAGCAACAGGGTGCTTGAAGGTAAAAAAAAAAAGAATAAACAAACAACTGTGTGCGTTATCGGTTCGGAACAACTATGGAATCACGCAAGATGATTGCTGAAAACGCTTTAAAAGAAATTGCACTCAGATTTTGATCCTGCTAGCTTTGTGTTTGATTTAGCTTTCTCGACATGAAATCTACATAATTTATAACTAAATCGTCATCATCAAATACATTTCTAAATATTGGTAATAATTGTTCAACCATATTTGTTATTTTTTCCATTTTTTAGGATTTACTAAAATTTCAGATTTTGTAGCGCTTGATTTTCCTATGAGGCTTACCTGTGTCTAAAAAAAATGAATTAAGCATTGCTAAGACAAAAGACGTAGACGAAATCATGAAATACATCGACCTTGAATGGAAAAGAGACCATATCTTAGCTATTAATAAAGATTTCTTTAATTTCCAACACGAAAATGGTGAAAATATTAATTTCATTATTTCTCGAAATGAAGACCAAAAGATCAATGGAATTATAGGGTACATCTTAGCTTCGGATGATTTAAAAGCAGATGCTTGGACAACCACCTGGAAAGTTTCAAGAAATAATGGGGAACCCATGTTGGGAGTGCGTATTCTTGAATACTTGAGGTCAATGGGTCATAGGACAATTATGTCTGTTGGTATAGGTATTGATACGATTGATATTTATGAAAACTTAGGATATTCGACGGGTAAATTGAAGCATTTTTTTATTCCAAATATAGAAGTTAATACTAATAAAATTGGAAGCATACCGAACTGGCTAAAAGAGAAGACGTCATTTGATGACAAAAAAACAAAATATGAAATCTCAAAAATTACTTCAGAAGAACTAAAAAATGGATTTCCATTTGAGTCATACAAATCCAGAATACCCTATAAAGATTGGGATTATTTTAATAAACGCTATTTTTTACATCCGGTTTTCGATTATGACATTTACGCCATTACTTTAAACGGGGAAATTTTATCAATATTGGTTTTAAGGGAAGTTAATTTTAATTCGTCATCGATTTTGAGGATTGTGGATTACTACGGGGAAGAAATACCTTTCGGATCTTTAAATAATTTCTTCACAAAGTTAATGGTTAGGTCACAATCTGAATATATTGATTTATATTGTTATGGCATGAATGAAGATGCCATCAAATCATCGGGATTCATTGAAGTTCCAGAAAACTCAGATGAAATAATAATTCCAAATTACTTTGAGCCATTTCTAAAGAAAAACATTCAAATTTATTTTTATATAGACCACTCTTTGGAAGATTCTAGGATAAGGATGTTTAAGGCTGATGGCGATCAAGATAGACCAAACTAAAGGAACTTTAACTGTAGTAATGTATCACTATGTTAGAGAGATTAAAGAGTCTCTGTATCCTGGCATCAAAGGTCTAGAATTTGAAAAATTTAAAACTCAATTGGATCATTTACAATCTGAGTATCAGATAATACAAGCAGAAGATGTCATTTCTTCTTGTTTAAATGGAAGTCCAATACCTGAGAATTCTTGTCTACTTACGTTCGATGACGGCTATAAAGATCATATTAAGTTTGTATTACCTGAGCTCAAGTCAAGAAAAATTCAAGGCACTTTTTTCCCTCCTGCTAAAGCAATTCTTGACCGCGAATTGTTAGGTGTTAACGCTATTCATTTTATACTCGAACGATGCACAGATTATAAGTTATTACTTAGAGAGTTATTTGATTTGTGTATTTCTAGAGATATTAAGGAAGAACTTCTTAGTGAGTGGAAGGTTGCCCATGGATCAACTGGAAAGTGGGATTCAGAACCCGAGCCTGCCTTAATTAAACGATTGCTACAGTTTCTTCTTCCCGAAAGGATTCGTGCTGATATTACTTCTATCTTATTTGAGAAATATGTTGGTCAGAACCAGAGTGATTTCGCTGATGATTTGTACCTAACAACTGATGATCTGAAAATAATGTTGGCTGATGGCATGTATATTGGTAGCCATGGTTATAAGCATTTTTGGCTTGATAGGTGTAGCGTGGATGACCAGAAAGAGGAAATAATAAATTCACTGAAATTTTTAACTCAAATTGGTGCTTCTACTAAAGATTGGATGATGTGTTATCCACACGGCGCTTACAATAATGATACTGTTAAGTTGCTGGATGAGTATAACTGTGGAATTGCCTTTAAAGATTCTGGTGGTGAAACTATTCTCGATATAGATCGTCGTTATGATTTAGCGAGATACGATACAAATGATTTTCCTCAATAGTTTAAATTTCAATTCTTTTTTTATTGAGAGCCAAAAGTAAGGAACTAGTTGCAGGATAACGTCAAATCACCACGCGGTTAGCCCACCATCGACAATTAGATTCTGGCCGGTCACATAACTAGAAGCATCAGAAGCCAAATAGACTAGTGCGGCAACCATTTCAGAAGCTTGACCCATCCTTCCCAATGGCACCCTTTTCGAGTACAGTGACTGGAATTGTTCATTCTGTCCGCTTTCGACTCCCCCTGGGGTGATTGCATTAACTCTTATGTTGTCTTTCGCCCAGTAAGTAGCCAAATATTTGGTCAATCCTATTACAGCAGCTTTCGAAGTGGCGTATACTGCAGGAGTGTTGATTTCAACTCCCATGTATTCAGATCCCTCATAGATTCTTTGATCTGGTGCAACTACTCCATACACAGAGGCGGTTTGGACTATGCTACCACCTTGCCCCTGAGATAACATTTGTTTCCCTACCGCTTGAGCAACTAGGAACATCCCATCTATGTTAACACTCATCATATCACGCCATTCCTCAAACGAATAATCTTCGAACGTTGCGAAATATTCCTTCAAATCCTTCGATTTTGCTGCAGCATTGTTGTGAAGAATCTCTATACTTCCCTTCTGAGATACGATCTTATCGACCATTCCTGTCACTTGCTGAGGGCTCCTAATGTCACAAGACACACCAATGGCAGCAGTCCCATATTCTTCTCGGAGCTCTGCAGCAAAATTCGCAGACTCCTCTGGATCCAAATCTACTACAACCACATCGGCACCAGCGGAAGAAAGTCCTCGGCAGAAGTGTTTTCCTAAAATCCCTGCACCACCCGTAACCACGGCCGTTTTACTTTCTAAGTTGAACCATTTATTGATCTCATATTCCGACATAATCACTCCTCCCAAATTCCATGAAAGAAAGGTGATTCAAAGCCAAAGCAACTGGCTACTTCCCATCAAGTCCTTCCTATTTTGATAGCTAATGCTAACCCTCTTCCACTGATACCCCAAGGACTAGATCCTCAATTAGAACCATCTAAGGAGCCAGTGGAACTATAGTACGAACCTCAATCAACCAGTTATTGTGGTTAGCACTTTCATGTCCGGCAAAGCTACCTACTTTTTCATACCCTATCCTGCCCAGAACTATTGGTCCCAAATCCATCTCTTCTTCCCATGATCCAACAATCCTAAATCTAATTTCTTCAGGATTGTCCGTTCTTTTCTCAAAAATAAACCCTTCCTTGACACGATACTGATCAAGGCTGCGTTCCTCCCAGGCAAGCTCCAGGTTGAATTGACTTCTGACACCAAAATTGCTTCCGAATTCTAGATGCCCCCCTCTCCCGTTGGGGCCTAAGTTGTCCCCTATGATCATCCGATCTACTGTCAATCCAGACCGGAACGGGTCGTGTTCATAAAATCGTATTCCCGTTTCTCTGTACTCAAAGCGCATATACTGGCTGTCATTCCCTAGAATATGGGGTACAAACATCCCAACTATATACGAAGCATCCTGACCAAAAACTCGATCTAATTGATCTGGTTTTCCCAAATCGTCAAAGACTAGAGAACCATATATCTGGGGCGCTGTTTCCCAAGGCAACCTCCACCTGAAATCAAGTCCAGCAAATCGATTAGAAATTGCTAATCGCTGTCGCTCGGGAGTACCCAGCCTGGTTAGAGGTTCTACCACAATCAGATGGTCTAAAACACGGCTCCAAACTGAAGCGGAAGGAGATCCTTCTCCACCCGAATGAACCAGCGCTAATAGACCCACCTCCAAACTTCGCCAAGGTTTGGCATTTAGCCGGTAACCGACCAGATAAGAGTTGGGAATGTTGCGATCTTTCTCCAAGCGAGAAAGAGAAACTGATAGTCTTGTCGGTCCTATCTTTTCTAGAATCCAGGGCAAACGAAACGTGCCGTCACTTCCTACTGTAATCTGGTCTAAGCCTCTGGCTTGGCCCGAAAAGAGAGACCCATTTTTCAAAGAGGGACCCCAAACGTTTGGGCGACGACCTACAGACATATAAAGCGGACCAACTGGGCCTTCCCCCCAGATCTCTTCGATTCCAACTGACTGACTCGAACTCTGGCCCTTATCGATTGGTATTGCAACCACTTTATAGAAGTCCCAATCCCCAACCGCAAAACCCATAGAAGGCTCAGCTACCATGCTAAATCCTTCTTCTATTCGCCTCCCGCCTCTTCCTTGAGAAAGGGGCGATATAACTGCATCAATGTATGCCAATCCATTGCCTTGAAAATTTCTGGAAGGATCTTCAGCCCAACCTAGTGATATGCCAACTTGAGCACTGAAAGCTTCCCCAGTAAGCATTTCTCTTAGTTGTTTTTCGGATGCAGATGCTGAGTCTCTCGGCTGCTTATCATAAATTTTTCGTAGTGTCCGATTCATCCCGAAACTCTGACCCAGAGGTATCGTGTCCAGGATTTTCCTACTGAGAAGCATCTCCATTTCTCTAGTCACTCGGTCAATCTGCTCTATCGGACGAAGGGATTGAGAGAAAACCTCTGTGGTGACCACTAAGATCAAACAGGACAATACTACAAAGCACCTTCTATACATCAAAAATATCTGTCCTGATCAAATACTTTTCTTTGGTTTCCAGTATGCAGAACGGTTTCACTACACTAGCTCTTTACAATCCAGGACTCTCCCGAAAATTTAGTTTTTCGACTGAGGGATCCAGTGGCATTTCTAGCATCAACTAGAATTTTAGAGGAGTGGAGAATTGACGAATAGTCGAGACTCGAATGGTCCGTCATAATCACCACAGCGTCAGATTGACCGAGAACCTTCCTAGTCAACATGGTACAAGATAATGAAACATCTTCAGACAACTCCAATCCTGATACATGGGGATCATAATACTCGATTTTTGCACCTAGAGAGACGAGCTCCTGAATTACCTGTAAGGCAGGGGATTCCCGCACATCACCAACATCTTTCTTGTACGACACTCCAATAATGAAAATACTGGCCCTCTCCAATTGTTTGTCCTGTGATGCCAATGCCGTACGTATCTTTTCTACTATAAATTTTGGCATTTCTGCATTCACTTCAGAAGCCAATTCCACAAAACGAGCACGATAATCTAAGTCACGCATTTTCCATGCTAAATAATGGGGATCTACCGGGATACAATGTCCTCCAAATCCTGGACCAGGATCAAATTTCATAAAACCAAATGGCTTAGTGCCAGCCGCTTCTACTACTTCCCAAATATCCACCTCTAATCGATCTGCTATTAGTGCCACTTCATTGACCATAGCTATATTGACTGCCCTGAAAGTGTTCTCCAAGATCTTGACTAACTCGGCAGATTCCGTGGAAGAAACTGGCACTAATTCATCGACAAATCGCTGGTACACAGCGCACCCAACTCTCAGACATTCCTGTGTTATCCCTCCTAAAACTTTAGGCGTATTCTTGATCTGCCAGGTCTGGTTTCCAGGATCAATACGCTCCGGAGAAAAACAAAGAAAAAAATCTTTTCCGACTTCCAAATTTGTTTCTTGTAGAGCAGGCAGTAGAGCTTCTCTGGTGGTACCAGGATAACTGGTTGATTCTAGAACTATCAATTGGCCTTTTCTTAAACTCTGAGCAACCACTTTAGAGGCCGCCAAAATGTAAGAAATGTCAGGTTCGTGAGATTTCGATAACGGGGTAGGAACACATATAGAAATAGCATCGCATTCTGAGATTCTATGCATTTCAGCCGTTGCCTGGAATTTCCAGTCGGCTAAAACCTCACCCAATTCTTGATCACTTACATCAACTATGTGGCTTCTGCCATCATTTATCCCGGCCACTTTATCAGGATCTATTTCAAACCCCAAAACCTCTAATCCAGAGCGAGCAATCTGTAGACTCAAGGGCAAACCGACGTAGCCTAATCCTATGACTCCAAACTTGAAGTCACCTTTTTTATAATGATTGACCGACGAATGGATCATTTAACAAAACTCCAACTCCGTAAGAACCTCCAACGGATCTCTCCCACAGAAACAATACTCTGTTTACTGCAACACACTTAATAGATAATAACTAAATGCACTAATAAACAACTCCTATGAATCACCCCTTAAATAATAACTGAAGTTTTGGAACTATTTCGTCGCTTGGTTACAAAAATACTGAACTATAGATCCTACCAAACCTGATATACTGTATTCGTCGGGTTGCACCAATACTTTATATCCTAACTGTTCAGCTTCTTCCGCGGTTACAGGACCAATAACAGCTACCGGAGCACAAACTCTTTTTCCAACCAATTTATGGAAATTTTTGACGGTCGATGGAGACGTAAATGTTAGGAGATCAACTCCAGAGTTGATCTCAGTGAGGATTTTATCCGAAACTTTATTGACAGGCACTGTCTCATAAGCCAAAACCACTCTGACAGTAGCACCCAATGCTCTCAATCCATCGGGTACGGTCGGCCTGGCTTCTGATCCAGAAGGGATAAGGAAACTCTTTCCATTAAGATCGACCATAGGGCTAAACAAGTCTACAATACCCTGCCCTGTATAGGTTGGTGGAACACACTCAGCATCCATACCGTAGCTAGCGCTGATTTTTGCGGTTTCTGGCCCTACACAGCACACTCTAGTTTCCTGGCAAAAATCGACCATAGGGATATCCTGCCGTTTAACACTCTCGGCAAAAAATCGCACGGCATTCGTCGAAGTAAAAACCACCCAATCAAACTGTGAGAAATTAATCACAGCCTGATCTAGACCTTCACTGCTTCCCAGGCCACGCACCTCTACAGTAGGCATCTGAATAACATAAGCCCCTATCTCGGTCAGAAGCTCAGTAAATCTAGTTGACTGTTGCAAAGGCCTGGTTACAACGACTCGCCTACCTTCTAGTGGTCGCTCTTTTCGAAGACTAGTTTCTATTTCTTGCATGCTCACTGGCCAGGTGTGACTTCTGCCTTAATTCCATAATTGGACAGCGCCACTCTTCATGAGCTTTGATTATTTCATTTAGATCTAGACGCCATCAAGTTCTAGTCTCCAGCCAACCTCATCGGAGGTGCTTTGGAGATTTTTTCACTTCGTATACACTCTGCACAAACTCGTACTCTGCGCCTTTCACCAGTACCTGTTATAGTGTTAACCTTTTGAAGATTGGGCAGCCAACGACGTTTAGTCTTGTTGTGGGCATGACTCACGTTGTTTCCCGTCTGGGGCCCCTTCCCACATACATAACAAACTCTGGACATAAGCTTTCTACTTCCTGAATTAATTCCTAGTAATTAATTGCTTCCGCTGGGAGCGGTATACGATGTTAGATCTAAAGCCTCTAGAAAAGACTCTGAAAAGGTAGCTACGATCTTATTAGCTTCACTCAAGCTTCCACTGGCCACCCAGGAGTCTGCCACACTGTCTGTCATTTGATAAACCCTTCCAATTACTGAAACACTCTCACCCATGGCAATAGAAACACTGTCAGCCACCAAAGATTCCGACATTTTTACCATATAGGGCTGACCAGCCACTTCAACGAAAAATGCTTCCGAATCAAGTAAGCTTTGGACAGTAAGTTCGTTTACTTGGATGAGCATGTCGGCCTGGCCCATTGGATTGGCTCCAAAAACATCCACTGGTACCACGGTCGCAGAACTCAAATCTTCACCTTCCTCAACTTCAACATCTTCAACACTGATAGACATCACATATTCCTCACTGCGACCAGTCAGCCACCACAAGAAACCTCCCACTATTACAAACGTCATGCCCATCAACAGCGTGCCATACGCTCCAGAAGAACCTTTTCCTGATGCCATATTCGTGCGTGCTCCCGTTTTTATCTCTATAATGAGCTTCTTCTCAACAATTTAAGATGACAGTCTAATCGAGCAACTCGATTAGCGCCATCTCTGCAGCATCTCCTTTACGATTTCTGAGTTTCAGAACACGGGTATAACCCCCTGGGCGATCACTAAACCGGGGGCCTATCTCATCAAACAATTTACCCAATACTTCCCTGTCGGAAATTGCTCGTCCCGCCAACCGCCGTGCATGCAGATCACCCCTTTTGCCAAAAGTAATTAACCTTTCAGCATAAGGTCTTAATTCTTTAGCCTTAGCGGTCGTAGTCTCAATTCGCTCATGTCGAAAAAGAGCAGTAGCAAGATTTCTCAAAGTCGCCTTCCTATGTGTGCGAGTCCGAGATAAAGCCCGACCTTTCTGACGATGTCTCATAATCTATAAACCTAGAATCTCTTGAAAAATGAATCTTCGGTTTCTTCTTCTTCTTCAGATTCGATCAGAGTAAACTCCCCTTCATCATCCACTAACAACTGCATTCCAAAATCCAGCCCATGTTCTGTCAGAAAATCAGAAATCTCTGTTAGAGATTTCTTGCCAAAATTCCCAATGCTTAACATTTGATCTTCAGACCGCTGAACTAAGTCGGCCAAGATGCTGACCCCTTCTTTCTTAAGAGAATTTCTAGACCTAACGCTAAGCTCAGTAATATCTTCCAGCGGTCGTCTTAACAAATCTCTCATCTCTTCAGAAACTTTGCTACCCAGGGATTCCGTTTGAGGCAGTCCGCCCTCGGCAAAATAAAGCATAAACTCAAGGTGTTTTTGGAGAAGTGCAACAGCATAGCTCACTGCAGACTCCGCACTAACCGATCCATTTGTCTCAACTGACAGTGTCAGTCGATCAAAATCAGTCCTCTGCCCCACCCGAGTCTCCTCTACAGAAAAATTTGCCGACTGTACAGGATTATAAATCGAGTCTATTCTAACCAAATCAACTGGAGAACCTTCCGGGAACTCATGTTGTTCCGCAAGTACAAAGCCTCTGCCTTTCTGGACATGAAGTTCTATGACAAGGTCACGCTTGGTTTGCAAGGTCATTAGATGATGCTCTGGATTGTGGATAGTAACACCCGCTTTTTCCACTATATCAGCAGCTGTAATTACTCCCGGCTTACTCGCTCGAATTTCCAAAAAGGCACTATCCAGATCATCATCCAAAGAGACAACTAAAGACTTGAGGTTCTGTATCACCTGGTGTACATCTTCAACAACCCCCTTGATAGTCTCATGTTCATGCACTACCCCACCTATACGAAAGGCCCAAACTGCTGAACCCCTCAGAGAGGCCAAAAGTGCTCGACGAACAGAATTCCCCAAAGTATGGCCGAAACCACGCTCGAGGGGTTCTATCACAAATTCTCCTCTGCTTTCATCATCTGATTCCCTCGTAATTTCAATACGTTCCGGAATCACCAATCCAGTCAAATCTATCTCCAAAGAATCCTCCATAATCACTTCGAGTAGAGTTCCACAATGAGCTGTTCATTTATTGAAGCATCTAAATCCGATCGTATTGGTATACGTGACACACGACCGATTAGATTCTTTTCGTCTAAGACCAACCACTCTGGTAGCCGTCGTTTAGTGCGCGCCTCCTCCAGAGCTACTTCCACGATCGATAAGTCCTTAGATTTCGATCTTATCGAAATTTCATCGCCTTTCTTAACATTATAGCTGGGTATGTTTACTGCGTTTCCATTTACTTCGAAATGCCTATGGCCAACTAATTGCCTTGCTTGTCTACGCGTCTTTGCAAAGCCCATTCTATACACAATGTTATCTAGACGTGACTCCAGCGCGACCAGTAGATTTTCACCAGTGACGCCAGCCCGCCTATTAGCATGCTCAAAAAGACTTCTAAACTGTTTTTCAAGTAAACCATAACGCATCTTTACTCTCTGCTTTTCTCTAAGCTGAACAGCATAATCCGACTGTTTTCTACGACGAGCATGAGCAGGGCCGTGTTGGCCAGGAGGATATGGCTTCCTCTCTACTGGACAATTCACCTTGCCACAGCTCTGGCCTTCTCTGCGACAAATTCTATGCGCTGGTCCTGTGTAGCGAGCCATAATTACCTATACCCTGCGCTTCTTAGGTGGACGACATCCATTGTGCGGAAGTGGGGTAATGTCCTGTATAGAAGCAATCTGAAGACCTGATGCAGCCAAAGCTGAAATAGCAGACTCACGTCCTGATCCAGGACCTTGAACCAAAATGCTGACCCTTTTAACACCAAGAGCCATCGCTTCTTTCCCGCACTGTTCGGCTGCCATAGTGGCCGCAAAGGGAGTCGACTTCTTAGATCCCTTGAACCCTGCTTTACCCGAACTACCCCATACCACAGTGTTACCTACTTTATCGGTAACAGTGATCAAGGTATTATTGAAAGTCGCCTTGATGTGAGCGACTCCTTCTGCCTCCACCACTTTCTTCGCTGATTTTTTTGTTTTATTAATCGCCACTCTTTACCATCCTCAAACTTCAATAACTACAAAGTTACTCTATGTCTTGATATCAAATTGAACTGTAGATACTTACTTCTTAGGAGCTTTCTTGTGACCAGCTACTGCTTTTCGTTGTCCCTTGTGCGTGCGTGCATTAGTATGAGTTCTCTGTCCTCGCACTGGCAGTCCTTTCCGATGTCTCAAACCTCTGTAAGATCCAATGTCCATCAATCGCTTGATGTTCATTGAAATCTCGGTCCTCAGGGCTCCTTCTACCTTATATTGTTTCTCTATTTCCTTGCGGAGCTTGTTCACGTCAGCATCGGTAAGATTTACTGCTCGAATCTCAGGATCAACTCCTGTAGCCTCCAGAATGAGATCTGCCCTCTTTTGACCAATACCATAAATGTAGGTCAGGGCAACCTTAACTAATTTTCCGTTTGGAAGATCAATGCCTGCGATCCGTGCCATACTGCCGTTTCCGTCTCTTTAGTTGTTTAACTTATTTTGTTGTGAGAATCAGAAGAAACTCGGATTTATAAACTCTATCCTTGCCTCTGTTTGTGTTTAGGATTCCTACTACATATGACTCTTACTACACCTTTCCTGCGAACAACCCTACAATGTTCACAAATCCTCTTTACACTACTTCTAACCTTCATCTCTTCTAACCCATTTTTTTGTTTATTGCACAGCTTACAATGATAATGCAAGCTCTACACACCTTCAAGACATCTCCAGTGAATTCAAAAAGGGATACCCTGACTCATAATTGAGTCAAAACTCTAGGACCCTTAGTTGTCACAGCCACAGTATGTTCAAAATGAGCTGAAAGAGATCCGTCTTGGGTTCTTACTGTCCACTCATCATCTCCTGTCACTATCTCAGACGAACCACAAGAAAGCATGGGTTCAATAGCTAACACCATACCCTCCCGAAGCTTCACTCCATATCCGGATTTCCCCAGGTTGGGAACCTGAGGCTCTTCGTGAACGTCACGACCAATTCCATGTCCTACGAGATCTTTTATAATGCCGTACCCCTTTCCTTTGACAGACTCCATTACGGCAGCACCTATATCACCAACGTGGTTATTAGTGCTAACCGCGGTCACAGCTTTATTTAGAGATTCCTCAGTCGAGGCAAGCAAACTATTTACTTGGCTATCGATCTGGCCGACTGGGAAAGTCCATGCTGAATCGGAACACCAATCATTCAGCCTTACGCCCACGTCAATCGATATTATATCGCCCTCCTTTAACACTCTCATTTTGTTAGGAATTCCATGAACGATTTCTTCGTTGACAGAAGCGCAAACACTACCAGGAAATCCATACAAACCCTTAAAAGCTGGTACTGCTCCCTTATATGACCTTATGTAATCTTCCGCGAACAAGTCTAACTCCGCTGTGTTGGTTCCTGGACGGACTAGTGATCTCATCTCATCAAACAATTTTGCAATTATTTGGCCAGCGTCTGCCATACATTCGATTTCACTTTCAGTCTTTAGATGGATCATGCTGTCACCAAACCTAGGAGTTGGGCAATATTAGTCCTTACTTCATCAACGCTTTTACTCCCGTCAATAAAGCACACTTTAGATCCTAGCTCTTGGTAATAGTGGACCACCGGTTCTGTTTCCGACCTGTACACTTGTAGGCGACTTAACACAGTCTCCGGATTGTCATCAGTCCGGTGAATTAGTGCAGACCCTTCCACATCGCAAAAACCTGATTTCTCAGGAGGAGAGGTGTGAATATTGTATACTGACTTACAGTCAGGACAAGACCTGCGACCACTTATTCTCTCTACCAAATCCTGCTCCTCCGCCTGGAGCACAATCACCGAGTCCACTCTCTTGCCCAGAAGGTTTAGCATCTCTGTTAGTTCTGATGCTTGACCTGCTGTCCTTGGAAAACCATCAAAGACCAAGCTATCTTGTAGTTCCAAATGTACCAGGTGATCCCTGAGCAAGGCCACAATCAGGGCATCAGGAACTAGTTGTCCACTGGTCATATAGGCTTCGGCTTCTAACCCTAATTTAGATCCCGATGTTACCGAATCTCGAAGTAAGTCCCCGGTTACTATTCGCACCCAACCAGGTTCACTGGTGATAAAAACGCCCTGAGTTCCTTTGCCAACCCCTGGAGGACCTAAAAGAACCACATTCATTTTATATAAGGACTCTTTTGGAATGGCAATTAACTATACTGCGAGCGGCCCCGCATCTTCACTCGGCCTTTTTTCATAAAGCCATCATAATGACGCAGGAGAAGATGTTGCTGTGCCTGCTGAACTGTATCCAGCCCAACCCCTACGACAATCAGCAGAGCTGTACCTCCAAAAAAGAAGGTTTGTATGTTAAAAAATGCAAAAATCCAAAACGGTACCAATGCTATTAATGCAAGGTAGGCAGAACCTGGAAGTGTAACCCTAGTCAAAACTCTATCAATATACTCAGCAGTCCTCGCACCAGGCTTAACTCCTGGTATAAAAGCTCCCTGTTTCTTAAGATTTTCAGACAAGTCCACTGGATTAAAAATGATTGCTGTATAAAAATATGTGAAGAAAATGATCAGAAGCGCGTAACAGATGTAGTACACCGTTCCAGGTTGAAAAATGTCGGAGATCATATCCAGGACCCCCCCCGTTTCTCCAGCGAACTGAGCAACAGTTCCGGGGACAACTATGAAAGATTGAGCAAAGATAATAGGCATTACACCAGCAGAATTGATGCGCAAAGGAACAAAACTTTTTTGACCCTCTCTGACCCTACCACGTCCAACAACTTTTCGAGGGATTTGCACTGGAATCTTCCTAGACGCCATTGTCATCGCTACAACGGCAGCCGTTATTCCTACTAAGATAAGCCCTAAAAAGACAAGCGCTATCAGTTGAATCTGGTCAGCAACAAAGGATTCCCAAGTTCTGGCTACAGCAGCTGGAAACCCTTCAATGATAGAGAAGAATATCATTAGTGACATCCCATTGCCTATTCCTCTCTCCGTGATTTGTTCACCTAACCACATAACGAAAATGGCACCGACAGTTAAAGCCAAGGTTGTAGTAAAATTGAAAACTGCTCCTGGATCTCTGATCGCACCTGTGCTTGTCAGAAAAGCTGCATAACTGAATCCTTGGATCACACTCAAAAGGACCGTCACATATCTGGTCCATTGAGTTAATTTCTTTCTTCCCTCTTCACCTTCTTTCTGAAGTTTCTCAATTGTAGGGACCACGGCAGCCAAAAGTTGGAACATAATGCTCGCGGATATGTATGGCATGATTCCCAAGGCAAAAATAGTAGCACGACTAAGCCCCCCACCTACAAACATGTCATAAATTCCTAGGATCCCACCCTGGAGCGCCCCAAACTGCTGTCTCAGGATTCCGACGTCCACACCAGGAACAGTTATATGAGCACCGAACCTATAAATGAAAAGTATGAAAAGAGTGAATAGAATCTTTTCTTTCAGTTCAGGCGCTCTGAACAGATTTGGAATAGGATTAGCCACCCTAGCCTTCCTCTTTATTCCTTACCGTCACGGTCACCGACCCTCCTGCAGATTCTATTTTTTTAACTGCCGCATCACTAAACTTGTGGGCTGTTACAGAGTAAGAATCATCCAGTTCTCCGAAACCTAGAATTTTTACTAGTCCGTCTGCGGACCTAACTAATCCAGCTTCTTTCAGGCTGTCAGCATCAACATCGGAACCTGAAACTCTAGTAAAATCTGCTACATTTACTATTTGGTAAACCTTTCTTTTGAGAGGAGTGAAACCTCTTTTGGGAATTCGACGCTGCAACGGCATCTGACCACCCTCGAAACCAGGACGAACACCACCACCACTTCTAGCATTCTGTCCTTTCTCGCCTCTACCAGCAGTTCTACCATTCCCAGAACCTGGGCCTCTGCCCTTTCGTTTTGAATTGCTTCTCGATCCTGACGATGGTTTCAGTTCATGCAGTTCTGCCATCAGGATATCTCCTCGACCTTAACTAAATGGTGTACTTGCTGTACCATACCTCTTATCGCAGCATTATCCTCATGTATCACAGTTTGCTGATGTTTTTTGAATCCCAGGGCCTCCAAAGTACGTCTGTGCTTGAATTTCTTTCCGACACCACTTCTCACTTGAGTAACGGACAATTTCTTAGCCACGTTAGCCCTCCTCTCCAAGGATGAGCTCCACCGGAACACCCCTCTCCCGAGCTGCTTGTTCGACAGTCACAAGATTAGTCAAACCATTCATAGTAGCTCTCACTACATTAATGGGATTATTGCTTCCAAGACTCTTGGTCAAAATATCTTTAACTCCAGCGGCCTCCAGTACGGACCTTACAGGACCGCCTGCTATGACACCTGTTCCTGGAGCGGCTGGACGCAGCATTACTCTACCTGCGCCCCATTTGCCCACTATCTCGTGTGGTATAGTTCCGTCCAACACGGACACTTCCACTAATTCCCGACGACCTCGCTCGAAGGCCTTGCGAATAGCTTCCGAAACTTCATTGGCTTTGGCCAACCCTATGCCTACTCTACCTCTTTGGTCTCCTACGGAAACCAAAGCTGAAAATGAGAATCTTCTGCCTCCCTTTACAACCTTGGCCACTCTGTTGATGTGAATAACCTTTTCTGTAAATTCAGAATCTCTTTCGTCTTTTTTCCTTCTGTCTTTTCTAGCCACTAGAATTTCAACCCTCCCTCTCGCGCTCCTTCGGCGAAAGCCATTACTCGGCCGTGATACTTATATCCTCCCCTGTCAAAAACAACTTCTTTCACACCCTGTTCGATTGCCTGTTCAGCCAGTAAGAGCCCCGCCGCTCGTGCCTTCTCTAGTTTTACATTCTGCTTTTCCGTCTCAAAATTATCTAAAGCTGGACTCAGGGTCGATAGGCCTATCAGGGTATGACCAACATCATCATTCACAATTTGTCCCTCCAAATTACGAAGGGAACGAAACACCACTAACCTTGGGCGTTCAGCTGTACCCCAAATTTTCTGCCTGATTCGAGCATGTCTCTTAACCCTCTTTCCTGCCTTATTTTTATTTAGAATCTTATTATTCATCTTTCTTATTTTTTCCTTAAGCCCCAGCTGTTTTACCAGCTTTTCTCCTAATATACTCTCCCTTATATCTTATCCCTTTACCTTTGTAGGGCTCCGGTGGCCGGAAAGATCTGATCTCGGCCGCTGTCTGTCCAACACTTTGCTTATCCGCTCCGCTAACAACTATGGTAGTTTGATCTGGTACTTCAATTACAACACCTTCTGGAGCAGCATAACTAATAGTATGAGAGAAGCCTAAATTTAGTAGCAAGCCAGCACCCTGTTTTTGCGCACGGTAACCAACGCCCTCAATCTCTAACGTTTTTTGGAAGCCTTTTTCCACTCCCTCCACCATATTTGCTATTAGGGACCTTATTAAGCCATGTAAGGCTCGGTCCTTTGCTTCATCAGATGACCTGGTGACATTAATCAAACTTCCTTCCACGGCGACCGCTATCTCTGGATTAATATTCAAATCCAGTTCTCCTTTCGGCCCTTTCACCGAAATGCTGTTTTCTTTTAATGCGACGTCCACTCCATTGGGGACTTCGACAGGTTGTTTACCGATTCGAGACATTGTTTCCGACCTTTTCCTTTCCTAAATCTCTACCAAACCATCGCCATCAATTCACCACCCACACCTTCTTTTCTTGCAGCCTTATCAGACATCAAGCCCCTGGAGGTAGATAGAATCCCCATCCCCAATCCATTGCGAACTTTAGGAATTTTATTTGCTTCCAGATAACGCCGCTGACCTGGCCTGGAAATTCGCTCCAAATGCCGAATCACTGGGTTACCGTCATGGTATTTCAAGTAAATACGCAAAATTCCAAACTTCCCATCATTCAGCACTTTAAAATCATGAATAAAAAAACTTTCTTTCAGCAACTGCGCTATTTCTCTTTTCAGTTTAGAGACTGGTATATCAGCCCACTTGTGTCCCGCTTTCCCGGCATTACGTACACGAGTGAGCATATCTGCAACGGGGTCAGTCATCATATATTTATCTATCCTTTACCAGCTAGATTTTCTAACGCCAGGGATCTCGCCCTGCAAAGCTTTCTGCCGAAAACAAATTCTACACAATCCAAACTTTCTAATGAACGCTCGTGGCCGACCACAACGCTGGCATCGGTTACGATGTCTTCCAGCATATTTCTGCCGCCCATTATTTCTTTCAATCAAAGCCTTTCTGGCCATTTAATCCCCTTAGTTTGCCGCTTGTCCTATCTGCACTGGAACCTCTCCCTTAAAAGGAAATCCCATTTCCCTTAGCAAAGCAAGCGCTTCTTCATCTGTGTTTGCATTGGTCACGATGGTAATGTTCATTCCATGTATTTGACCAACTTTATCAAAATCAATCTCTGGAAAGATAATCTGCTCTTTTATTCCCATTGTAAAATTCCCTCTGCCATCAAAAGAGGTGGTGGTCAGACCTCTGAAATCACGAATTCTAGGTATAGCCACACTTACCAAACGGTCGAGAAATTCGTACATCCTACTCCTTCTCAACGTAACAGTTGCTCCTATCGGCATCCCCTCCCGAAGATGGAAATTTGCAATGGACTTACGAGCTTTGGTAACCATTGCTTTCTGGCCACTTATGAGTCCAAGCTCTTCAACCACAGCGGCTAATAGTTTAGCGTTCTTAGCAGCATCTTTCACTCCAACATTCATTACCACTTTTTCGATCTTAGGAATTTGGTTTGGATTAGTCCAATTGAATTTATCGGCCAATTGAGGACGCGCATGGCTCTTGTAATGTTTATATAATCTAGATTCCATTGTTAATCTCCAAGCCCCACTATGACTTTGGTATCGGGTTACCAGTCCTCACTGAAATTCTTTCCTTGCGTCCATCTTCCTCAATTTTCATCCGGATCCTAGTAGGCTCGTCTTCAGAAGGATCAACCAACATAACATTAGAGGCGTGGATCGGAGCTTCGAAGGTGATT
>MDTE01166615.1_pt1 | contig 86425 bp, 80 predicted proteins | sample 811231 | NCBI WGS metagenome assembly MDTE01 (sample SAMN05326651, study PRJNA326480) | marine metagenome | isolation source: seawater | place: Indian Ocean: Red Sea | collected 2010 | reverse complement strand
TCCGAGATCGGGATGCACATCTTCCTGTATCGGGAGCGGCCAGACATCAACGCTGTCGTCCACGCCCATCCACCCACGGCCACCGGCTTCTCCGTCGCCGGCATCCCCCTGACGGAGTGTGTGCTTCCGGAGGTGGTCATCACCCTCGGCGCGATCCCGATCGCCGGGTACGGTACACCAGGCGGCCCGGAAATTTCTGAGCCGATCCGAAAATGGGTTCAGGACTACGACGCCTACCTGCTCGAGAACCACGGCGCGACCACGATCGGCAGCGACGTGATGAATGCATATTACAAGATGGAAACGATGGAGCACTTCGCGAAGATCCTGTTCGTCGCCCGGCAGCTCGGTGGGGTAAACCTGCTGAACGAGCAGCAGGTCGCCGACCTGATCAAGATCCGGGAGCGGATGGGATTGCGCGGCCCCTCCCCCGCCTGTGACTGGACACCCGGCGTCAGCCAGATCCAGCCGGCGGTGACTTCCAACGGGGGTATCCCGACGCTCAAAACCAGGAGTGCCGGATGGAACCCATCGCCAGCGTCTCCCACACAATCCGCCGGATCGTCCAGCGACATGGTCGACGAGATCACCCGACGCGTGATGGAAGAACTGCAGAAACGCGCCTGACTCCCGATCGTCAGAACAACTGGCTATATTCACGAAAGAGACCAGACATCCTCTGGTCTCTTTTTCTTTATCTTCTGCCCGGGAAGCCTCTGATCGAACCATGAAAATTCTGATCGCAAACGTTGGCAGCACCTCCTTCAAGTACAAGCTCTATGACGATGGTCAGGTCGTGGCCTCCGGTCGCCTCGAACGAATTGGAGACGATGTCTCTCCGCAACAGTATGTCACGGGAGACGACGTTCACGAGACGGACACGGGACTCCCCGACTACGAGACGGCCGTCCGCGGCGTCCTCGACCGCCTCACGGCTTCCGGCGTCCTGACATCGATCGACGCCCTCGACGCGGTCGGGTTCAAGACCGTGCACATTAAGGGCGAGGCTGGCACCCTCGAACTGACCGAAGATGTTCTCGAACGTATGGCCGCCTACAACGAGCTCGCGCCGGCCCACAATCCACCCTACATCCAGGCCATCCGGATCTTCCGCGATCTGGAGAAGGGGCTGAAATTGATCGGCCTGTTCGAAGCGGCGTTCCACACCACGATTCCCGACTACGCTTATATATACGGCGTGCCCTACCGCTGGTATGAGGAGCACGGCGTACGCAAGTACGGATTCCACGGCGCCTCCCACCGATACGTCTCCGAACGGATCCCTCAACTGCTCGGCAAGTCCACGGACGGTCTGCGGATCGTCTCCTGTCACCTCGGAGGCAGCTCATCGCTCTGCGCGATCCGGGACGGAAGCTCATTGGACACGAGTATGGGATTCAGTCCGCAAGACGGCGTGATCAACGCGACCCGGAACGGATCAATCGACCCCTTTATCGTCCCATACGTCATGGACCACGAGGATCTGTCGACTGACGAAGTCCGGCGTATCCTGAACAGTGAGAGCGGCCTCCTTGGGATATCTGGAATCAGCGGTGACATGCGTGACCTGTTGGAGGCGTCCGAATCCGGGAACGAGCGGGCACGCCTGGCCGTTGAAGCGTATGCCTACTCCGTTCGACGAGAGATCGGCGCCATGACCGCTGCCATTGGCGGCATCGACGCTCTCGCCTTTACCGGCGGCATCGGTGAGCGGTCAGCGGACGTCAGAGCCCTCGTCTGCGAAGGTCTGGACTACCTCGGCATCGCCATCGACCCATCTGCCAACGTCTCCGGAGACCCGGAGCGAGAGATTTCCTCGGCGAGATCAGACACCCGGACTTTCGTCGTCACCACCGACGAGGAGGCGATCGTGGCCCGGGCCGTAACCGAATTCCTGGACACCTGACCGTGACCTGTAGACGACTCGGGGCGTGGATTGTCCTAATCCTGATCGCCCCCGGCACCCTCCACACCTACGACCCGGACCTCTGGACGCACCTGACCAGCCAGAACGTCGTCACCTCGATCGAAGAGGGTGAGGGCGAGATCTTCTTCGGCACCAGCGGGGGCGTCCGTCGCTACCATCGATTCAAGCAGGACTGGCTCCGGACGATCACCACGGCAGAAGGACTCCCGGACAACTTCGTCCAGCAGCTGGCGTATGATGCGCACACGGGAGACCTGGAAATCCGCACCCGGACCGGCTCGGCGCGCTGGATGTCGAGACTCGAGACGCTCACCCCCGGTGGCATCGCCGAGCTGGACATCGGTGGATTCCTCCCGCGCATTCCTTCGTCGATTTTCCCCCCCTTCGGATACTACATCAACGGCCACATCATCCGTGGCCCTCACCGCGACTACCGCATCCTTGACGCGAAGATCGACTCCTGGAACATCCTCTGGCTGGCAACAGAAGGGCTGGGAATCGGGCGTGCAGACCTGACGTTCAACGAGCTCGAGTTTATCCGATCCGGGCCCCTCACCCCCAACGTGACCGCCATCGAGTTGGATGGCGACACCGTCTGGATGGCGGGCCGGGGTGGTTTCGGTGGGCACGCGCGCGGGATCAGCCGATATGACCGGGAATCGGACAAATGGGAGTACTTCGAGCAACGGCACACCCCACGACTCGACGAGACTCAGATCGCGGACATTGAAGCGGACAGCGCCGACGTCTGGTTCGCGACCGAGAACGGTGTCGTCCGCTATCGGCGGGCGAACGACAGCTGGGATACCTACCGATACAGCCGGGCGTCCTCGACCCGCCACATCCGGTACACGGCGTCGGTCACAAGAGGACGCTCACGTGTATGGCTCGGGACCGAGAGGGGGCTGGCAGTGCTCGACCTCGGCGTGGACACCCTGCGCGCCGTCCCCGGGAGTAATCGGTTCCGGATCCGAGATCTGGCGACGGGAAACCGGCACGTCTGGGCCGCGACGAACAAGGGCCTGTTCCGATGCGCCTCCGACGACATCACGTGGGAACCCGTGAAGGATCACCCCGCCGCCGAACAGTCCATCCTCGCAGTCGACGCTACAGGCGATACGACTTGGGCGTTGACGACCACCCCCCCACGACTGCTGTTCTCCTCGCACCCGGACAGCAGTTGGACGGTGATCGACCTGCCCGAGGCAGCCGGAAGCACCCGAGCCAGAATTTCGGCCGCAGGGGCCCGAGCCTGGGTCGGCACGGATTTCGGGATCGTTCGGGTCAACACGCGCAGCGGCAAAGCGACGACCCTCAACTCGATCGACGGGCTGCTCGACGACGCCGTTCAGGCCATCCGGCTGGACGGAGACATCGTGTGGGTGGGGACGCGCGCCGGGGCCAGTATCTACCGCTGGGTGGACGATTTTCGGGATCCGGGGGACTGAAAATCATTAGTTGAATTTATCGTTCCGAGCGTCACATTAAGGCGGATGCATCATGCAAAAAAAGGACGTGACACCGATCACACGATTTGTTACTTTTTCGATTGTCGCCGTTGGAGCGGCACCCCTAACTAGCGAGTTTCCCCTTGCTCAAGTTTCTATAAATCAGCTATTTATGATTATCGGCTATCTTGCGCCCAGCGCTCGTCAATGGCCGCTTATGTTTGTCTGAGAAGAATCTTTGAGAGGCTCCGACGCGGGCCTGATAATGGAGTGAAACGGATGGCTCAGCAGGCGCTTGGGCTTATAGAAACGAGAGGCTTTGTCGGAGTTACGGAAGCCGCGGACGCAGCTGTCAAGGCGGCGCCGGTCCAGGTCGGTGGGTTCGAGAAAGTCGACGGCGGGCTGATCTCGATCCGGTTGCTCGGAGACGTCGGGGCCGTCCACGCGGCGGTCAGTGCAGCAGCTTCAGCTGCCAGCGCGGTGGGCGAACTGGTGTCCCAACACGTGATCGCCAACCCGGACGACGATCTGGTCGCAGCGTTTGAGCTGAACGGCGACGCCACCATCGACACTTCAGACCTCAACAGTCTGTCCGTCACACAACTGCGTCGACTTGCGCGGGAAACGGAGGGGCTCGGTATCCAGGGTCGGGAGATTTCGCACGCGAACCGGGAGCAGCTGATTCAGGAACTCGAGGCGGCCAAAGCGGACGTTTGACGATTGAGGGCAGGTGGCGGATGGACTCTTTGTGGGATAAGATCAAGCAGAGCGTGATCGACAGCGCGAGTGTGGCCGCCGAGAAAGCGGAGTATCTCGGCCGGATCGGTCGCGCTAGGTTGGATATCGCCGAAACGCGTCACGCAATCCGAGATCGCTTCGCGGATCTGGGCGGTATCGCATACGAAAGCCTGAAGGATGACGGTGAAGGGGCCGACATCGGGTCCAGGGACGCAGTAAAGGATCTCGTCGGCACGATCGGCGTCCTTGAGACGGAGCTCGCCTCGCGGGAAGAGGACCTCAACCAGCTGCGCGCCGAGTCCGGCGAAGCCGCAGAAGAGGACGAATAACAGATTTTTTCTTGGGCCAGTGGCGATCGACCTCACCCCTGAGTATGATATAAGGAGATCGAACGAAGAACATCTCCCGACACCCCTCGGGAGGCGCATCTCGAACGCATCAGGCACGGTCTTTGGCACGAGCAGGCGCAAAACGGCGCATCGGTCTTCCGAACATTCGGCCGGGACGAGACGTGATCGAACGAGACGCTTTCAATCAGGAGGAATAGATGCCTATGTGAGCTCCCCGCTCAAATCGTGAGCCAAAATGCAGGAACCCTTGAGATCGAAATCCTGGAACCATTGGTTCCACCACAGCACCGAACTCCCCAGGTGCCAACAAGGACGGCTGACGAGTGGCAAAACTGTCGAAGAAGCCTTACGCAAGAGAAGATGAATCCCTCGATCAATATCTTCAGGAGATCGGGGAAGTGGACCTGCTCACTGCAGACGAGGAGGTCACACTCGCAAAACGCATCAAAAAGGGAGATCAGGACGCCCTGGAGAAACTGACCAAAGCGAACCTTCGGTTCGTCGTCAGCGTCGCCAAGCAGTATCAGAACCAGGGACTGTCGATGGGCGATCTCATCAATGAAGGTAATCTTGGCCTGATCAAAGCAGCGAAGCGCTTCGATGAGACCAAGGGCTTCAAGTTCATTTCTTACGCAGTGTGGTGGATTCGCCAGGCGATTTTGCAGGCCCTGGCAGAGCAGTCCCGGATCGTGCGACTCCCGCTAAACCGGGTAGGCGCGCTCCACAAAATCGGCAAAGCATCCAGCGGTCTAGAGCAGGAGTATGGTCGGGAGCCCAGCCCCGGCGAGATCGCTGACGAGCTCGAGATGAGTGACTACGAGGTGATGGACACCCTCAAGATTTCGTCCCGTCACCTGTCTCTCGACGCTCCTTTCAACGAGGGCGAGGACAACAGCCTGCTCGACGTCCTGGATGATCCGACTCAGGATCCGCCGGATGAGCCTCTGATCGACGACTCGCTCAAACGCGAGATCGACCGGGCGCTCGCAACACTGACACCGCGCGAAGCAGAGGTCATCAGCCTCTACTTCGGGATCAACCGAGAGCAGTCACTGACGCTCGAGGAGATTGGCGAACGCTTCGGCCTGACGCGCGAGCGTGTTCGTCAGATCAAGGAGAAGGCCATTCAGCGTCTTCGCCACAACTCGCGGAGTCGCCCCCTCAAGTCCTACCTGTTCTAGGACGACAGCTTCGCAAAAAGAAAGGCCGTGATCTCAACCCAGGATCACGGCCTTTTTGCGTATCGTTTCATCCGTTAAGTATTGTTTTTCATCCAGTTGCGTTGAGGCAGACACGTCCGTCGCGTCTTGACCCACCCCTCCAAAACCCTTACTTTACGTCTTCTTGTCAGTGCACGATCGAGCGCGGGGCTGTCCACAGGGCGGCTCGCCCGATGATTCACTCATTCCGACGGAGGTTCCGATGTCGTTGCAGAAGTGGACGCCTTTCCTGCTCCTCGTCGTTGCCGTTCTCTTGGCAGCCAACTTGGTCAGCCCCCTCATTGCTCCCCAGCCCGCGCACGCCGACACACACGAAGGTGGCGACATGGCACTCAGTGGAACGGGCGCAAACGCCTGGCTCGTCAAGGGCCGGCAAGTCTACTACCTGAAGTGGGAAAACCAATTCGAGTCGATCCGCATCTACGGACCTGAAGAGATCGAAGACTAGGTGAATGAGAACACCGAACCGTGTGATCATTGCCGGGAGGCGCTCGGCGTCTCCCGGCAGACGTTTATAGTCGCTTCCCCTAAATGCGAAGGGACCTCCCTGCTTTGACGTCTCACGAGTGGATCGTTGCCATCCACGCCCATTCGATCTATTCGGACGGGTCTGGAACGGTGGAGGAGATCATACAGGCCGGGCAGGATGCGGGGCTCGATGTCTTGATCCTGACAGATCACAACACGCTGGAGGCCCGCGAGAGAGGCTACGAAGGGTGGCACGACCGCTTGCTGCTGATCGTCGGGGACGAAGTCTCGAGCCGGCAGGGACATTGTATCTCCCTGGGCACCCAAACCCACGTCGACCACAAACAGAGCCTTCACGGCATCCTTCAGGACATACACGACCAGGACGGTCTTTCGTTCATTGCACATCCTTACGGTAAGGCTCGACCGCTCCTCAAGACACACGATCACAGTTGGAAGGACTGGTCGGCCGACAGCATGACGGGGCTCGAGCTCTGGTCGTACATGTTCGACTGGGCTTCGACGTTCCACTACACCCGCTTTCCCCGGTACTATCAGTCACCCGATGACTACTTGACGGGGCCAAACCCAGCGACAGTCAGAAAGTGGGATGAACTTTGTCAGCGGAAGCGTGTAGTTGCCTTTGGAGGCGTGGATGCGCACGCGAAGTCCTACCCGATCCTGCCCTGGGTCGTCTTCCCTTACGAGATGCTATTCGGGACGATCCGCACGCACCTCCTGCTCGATACACCGCCCACCGGCGACGCAACGAGCGACATCGAGTCCGTCCTGACCGGGTTGGCGGCAGGACAGGCCTTCCTCACTCACGACGGCCGTGCGGACTCGAAAGGGACCCGATTCGGCACCCTCGACGGTAATCTGTCGATCGGTCACGAGACCACCTTCGAGGGCCCGGTCGAGCTGATGTTCGACCTCCCGTTGGAGGCCCAGATCACGCTCCTCTGTAACGGGCGACCTATCCGGCACGAGGTGACGAACGCCCTCAAACACGACGTTGAGGAGCCTGGCATCTACCGAATCGAAGCGACGCTGGGCGACCGCCCCTGGCTCTACACGAACCCGATTTACCTGAGAGAACAACCGGACAGCGCGACTGCATGAATACTTCTTTTGACGGCTTGAACCGGATCGTTGGTGGAATCGTCTTCGGCTTCACCCTGATCTGCTACTTTATCACCGTCGCGCCGACGGTGGCCTTCTGGGATTGCGGCGAATTCATCACCACGTCGTACATCCTCGGGGTGCCCCATCCGCCGGGAGCCCCCCTCTATACTCTGCTTGGGCGCATCTTCAGCATGATGTCGTTCCTCGGTGACGAGATCGCGCTTCGCGTGAACTTCCTTTCCGTCACGTCTGGAGCCGTAACCGTCCTCTTCGTGTATCTGTGTGTCGTCAGGTTGCTCTGCTGCTGGCTCGACCGCGAGGACGCTCGGGAGCGAATTGCCATCCTGACCGGCGGTGTTGTTGCCGCCTTGAGCGTGGCCTTCTCCTCCTCTTTCTGGGCGAACGCCAGCGAGGCCGAGGTCTACGGCCTCTCGATGTGCATCACGATCATCGCCTACTGGCTGGCCCTTCGTTGGGACGACGGCCACAAACACGCGGTCAGCGACCGTCAACTCCTCCTGATCGCCTATCTGTTTGGCCTCGGGGCCGGCGTCCACCTCCAGGTCTTGTTGACCATCCCGGGTGTCCTGATCCTGGTCCTGACAGACTTGACGGAGGGCGAACCCGCACACCGGCAAGTCCTCGCGGCTATCGGCCTGGTGATCTTTCCTCTGGCGGCTATCTTCCTACCCACGCCCCTGACAGGACTCGTCGCTGCGAGCCTCGTCGTCGCCGTTATGGTCTACCGACCCGAGTGGCGGGCCCAGTATTTCTGGGTCCCGGGCCTCGTGCTCCTTCTGCTCCTTCTCTTTGCCTTCGACGCATCAGCATCCCTCAAAATAACCGTCGTGCTGATGCTCATCGTCTTCGTCGTCGCAGGTTTCCGGTATCCCGAACTGAACAGAACGTGGTCGTGGTTCTGGCTGCTGGGGATCGGGATCGGACTGCTGGGCTTCTCGACCTACTTCGCACTCTTCCTCCGATCCGGTCTCAACCCGGTCATCGACATGAACAACCCGGAGTCCTGGGAGAACTTCAAGTCGTTCCTGGGACGGCAGCAGTATGGGACGCACTTCTCGTGGCCACGAAAGTCAGAGTTCTGGGCCTATCAGGTTAACATCCACATCAAGTATTTCCTGCAGCAGTTCCCGTTCTACAACGACGGATTCCTGGGTCTGGAAACGGCCTTCCGCAAGGCAGTGACCACGTCGGAGACGGTGGAGCTCCAGCGATACTCCCTCGTCCCGCTCGCCTTCGGCATCGGAGGCGCTTACTACCACTGGAAACAGGACTGGAAGCGGTTCGCCTCCGTATTCTCGATGTTCGCACTGATGGGGATGGGCCTGGTGCTCTACCTCAACATGCCCGATCCGGAACCGCGCGAGCGTGAGTATATCTTCGTCGGCGCATACACCTTCTTCGGGTGCTGGATGGGCATCGGGGCGGCTGGCCTGATCGCGTCTGTAGCCAGATCGGCGCAAGCATCGATGGCCACGCCCGCTGTCGCGGTCTGCTGCCTGATCCTGCCGCTCGGTATCCTCCACTCGAACTACTTCTCCCACGACCGTCGCGGTGACGCGATCCCGTATGACTACGCCTACAACATCATCCAGACCTGCGAACCGGACGCGATACTATTCACCAACGGTGACAACGACACCTACCCGCTCTGGTTCCTCCAGCACGTGGAGGGTGTACGGCCCGATATCCGGATCATCAACCTATCACTGATCAAGACGGCGTGGTATATCGAACAAATCAGGGATCTCGAGCCCAAGGTCCCGCTCAACCTGACGGACCAGGAAATCCGGGACAAGATGGTCGCCTATCCGTGGACCCAGCCGACCGACATACAGGTGGGAGGTCTGAACGTGAAGGGCACAGAGATTCCGGTCGCCCACTACCGCTCCGGTGCCGGAACCGTTCCCGTGATCGAGGCACACACGGTTATGATCTGGTGGATCATCAACCAGATAAACTGGTCGCGTCCGATCTACTTCGCGGTCACGGTGCCCAACAGCAACCAGGCCGGCCTTCGACCCTACCTGTCGATGGAGGGCATGGCCTACCGCCTGGTCAAGGAACACGGTCCCGGACAGTTCTCGCCAAACCGGACAAAGAAGAACCTGCTGGCTACCTACCGGTATCGGGGCATCAACCAGACCGATGTCTACAAGGACCCGGTCTCGCGCCGTCTTCTTGGCAACTACCTCGTGCTCTTCGAGGGGCTCACCCAGGCGCTGACGGCGATGGAAGACTACGGCGGCGCCTACGAGGCGCTCCAGTTCGCCAAGTACAACATCCCGCCCCACGCGATGGACGACGGCCGGATGTGGCAATCGCTGTCGTATCGCTATCGTGACATCGCCCGTGGATACTTCAACAAGGGGCAGACGGACAGCGCACGGGTCGTCCTCCAGGATCTCCTGAGAATGAACCCAGACCTGGGGAGCATCGACGCGATCGAAAGCATCATCGAGCTCTGGAGCACTACCGAACCTGAACCCCAGAAAGTCGTCGTCCCCTAAGAAGATCTACAACCCGAAGACAAGAAGTCGGCTGCTCTTGCGAACAGCCGGCTTTTCTGTATTCAAACTGATTTTGTCGACCCAGCGGAGTTGCCCTCAGGCCTCGACCCACCCGCGCCTCGGTTTCCGAACCCGCATCAACAGGTATCCAGCTGCAAACCCACCGATGTGCGCATACCAGGCAACGCCCCCCCCCGGGCCTCCCCCATCGAGCCACGCGTTCAAAATCTGAAACCCCAACCACATCACAAGAACAAGGACTGCCGGCACGGGCAGGATCCGGATAAAGAAGAAGATCGGTACGATTACGTGGATCATCGCGCCCGGGAAGGCGACCAGGTAGGCGCCCAATGTCCCAGCGACTGCGCCGCTTGCCCCAACCAGAGGAATGACGGACTCTGGGTCCGCTACAACCTGGGAGATCGAGGCCACCCCCCCGCAGACCAGGTAAAAAAGCAGGAACCGAAACCGTCCGAGCACATCCTCCACGTTGTTCGCGAACACCCACAGGTAGAGCATGTTCAGTCCCAGGTGGAGCCACCCGGCGTGGAGAAACACGGACGTCAAGAGCGTCAGGTAAACAGGGAATGGGGTCGGTGAGATGGCGTCGACCACGTGGGTAATCTCGAACGGGATAGTGCCCCAACTCTCGGTCACGACATCGAAACCCGTTTGACCGAGGAGTCGCGTGTAGAGAAACGTCCCGATGTTCAGCGCCAGGATCGAAACCGTCACAATCGGCGTTCGGCGGGGCTTGAGATTGTCGCGAAGCGGGATCACCGGGGACCGACCTTCACTCGACGATGAACCGGCTGGTGGCGACAGACTCGTTCCCGTTCGTGTCTCTTACCCGCACCACAAGCTCGTGGGCACCGGTGGACAGATCCTGTCTAAGGAGCCCCCTGGCCACATCGCCCTCGGGATCGTATTCGAACACGACCGTCTTGCCGTTCAGCTCGAAGTCGATCAACTCCTCCATCGGAATCCCCGACAAATTGTCCTTGAGCGCAACCTCAATCTCAGGATTGCGCGCCGTTCGGCTTCCGTCTGCGGGTTTCCGAATCGAAACCTCCGGAGGCACATCGTCTCGCAGCAGCGCGTAGACCGAAAAGTGACGGACCCCAGCACCGACGGTGTTCCGTGTACTGTCCACGTCATTCCACACGAACGCCCACCCCTTGGTGGTCCACTCGTAAAGGCCGAGCTTCAACCGATCCTCCCCTTCAGGCACCTTGAAGTGCACCGGGACGAGCGACCGAAACGGGACGCTGTCTGGTTCAAGCCGGTAGGCGTGGCCAATCGGCGGTTCCGCACCATCGGGAAGTTTCGTCCGTTCGATCCTGGCGTAGAAGGGCCAGTAGACCGAACCGGCGTCAAACGTCGCAGACACGACCCCATCGTCTGACTGGATCCGGCTCCTGGTCGGACGGACCGAACTGGACTCGACCACCAGGGTCGTATCGAGACTTCCACCATCCACGTTCGCCACGCGAACGCTCACGTACGGGCGATCGGGATCCGTCGCCACAACCGCCTCGTATCTGTATGCATCCACCGCGATCACATCCAGAACCCCGTCATCCCGTTCGACAAGCGGCGGCGCGACCATCGGCGACGTTGATGTAATCGACACGTGTGTGCGTCCCTGTCCGAGCGACGTCTCTACAGAGGGTGATGCACCGGCTTCGCTTTCCCCGGATGCCGTTGACAGGATCGCCGATGGCCCGTCCGCAAAACGCACGCGCAGGAAGTCGAAGGATCCTGACGCATCCACGGAGAACCCATCACCACGGACACGCGCCGTCTTCAACCATTCCCATCGCTTCCCGTCCGTTGATCCTTCAACGACGAGCGACTGTGCTTCGATGGCTCTGCTGAATCGCCCTGAAATGCTCCCCGATTCGGGCTCTATCGCTACATCTCGCAAATAGACCGGACGCCGGACCTGGATCTCGACGTGGGCGACCGCCCGGTTCCCGAGCGCGTCCTCAGCCATAACCGTCAGTGGGTGGGTGCCGATCTCCATGGTCGTTCCAGCACCCGGTAGCTCGAGCCCGGCGTCGATCACGCCGGAGCCGATCGGCAATCCATCGTAGAGCGGGAGGGTGTTCCCCGGTAGCAAAAACAGGTTGTGGAAGCCCTTCTTCCCTTTTCGGGTCAGCCCAAAGTTGCGATCCAGGTCGACCTCATAAACCTGACGGTCGTAGCTGAAGAGCTGGTAAGTCGACATAAACAGACGGTCATTCCCTACGCTCAGAGCCAGCCGGTACGGTGCCAGCTTGTTCGTCAGCGCCGACGCATCCGCCCGATCGTAGACCTTCACCGCCACCCCGACGCGTCCCCAGAGCGATACCGGCTGTCCAAAGAATCCCTTGCCCTGTTCCCACCGCAGCACGCGATGGATGGGTACATTCCGCCCGTCCACCCGTGCCTCGGCGTCCAACGGGATGAATGCCAGCTCCAAGAGGGTCGGTTCGATCGTATCCTTGACGCCGAATCCGTTTACGAGCGGGTTCATCGGCCGCTGTTGCCGGTCTCGGATTTCAAAATGCAGGTGGGGATACCCGGACCCCGTACTGCCCGAAAAGGCGACCACATCGCCACGTTTCACCGGAATCTGGCCCGGGGGCAGGAACAGGTTGACGCTGTAGCCCCCCCTGCGATCCTGTTCAGCGGACACCACCTTCTCCACCCGTTCCTCGAACGCGGCCAAGTGGGCATACACCGCCGTTCGGCCGTCCTCGAGCTTCAGGTAAATCGCCTTTCCATAGCCCCACGGTGAGGTGCGAACCCGCCAGACATACCCATCGGCTACGGCGACACAGGGATAACCCTCTTTCCCCCACGTCTTCACGTCTAGGCCGGCGTGGAACCGGCCGAAGCGATATTCGGCATAGGTGGACGTCAGCGCCGGCGGCGCATCCAGCGGCCATAGATAGGATTCGGCAATTGTGGTGGAAAAGCCTGACGCCAGGCAGGAGAGCAGCAGAACCAATCGGGATGTGCGCATTCTAACCTCTTGAACAACATAGACTTATCACTGTTTTCAGTATAGGTCCTTGGTCAGGCAGGGTCAAGACGGGCCCTGCTGGAGCCCCCCTCAAACCAAAAACTCCTTGCCGCTCCCCGAGCGGTTCTATAGATTTGAAAATTAACGATTTGAGCGATTTTTTGGGCCCGAGCACGGCTGAATGGCGCTCGGGTTTTTCTACACGAAAGGGAGTAGACGTTCCATGCTTGCATCCCTCCGGAGTGCAACGTTCGTCAAGGCGATGATGATCATCGTCGCTGCGGCTTTCGTCGGCTTGATCGTCCTCGAATGGGGCGCTGACTACAACAGCACGAGCAGATCGGCCACAAACCTCGTCGGTGTCATCAACGGCAACGAGGTCAGCTACGAAATGTTCGATCAGCAGTTGCGTGGCGCCTATCGGCTGGAAAAGAACCGCGGTGTGGCCGACCCCGACCTCGGACGTCTGGTCCAGCAGGAATGGGATAACCTGATCACCCAGACGATCATCGAGGAACAGATCGAGAAATACCAGATCCAGGCCTCGGACCAGGAAGTCGACTTCTTCAATCGCAACAATCCGCCGTCCGAAATCCGTGGCATCGAGTTCTTCCAGACGGAAGGCAACTTCGACCTGTCCAAATATCACCTGTTTCTGGACACGCCTACGACCTACTCCGACCCGAACAACAAGAACATCGTCCTCTACGCCGAGAACCGTTCGAGGGAGCAGCTGCTCTCTGCGAAGCTACAGGATCTCGTGGCCGGGAGCGTCAAGGTGACAGAGTCGGAAGTTCGGCGCGCCTTCAAGGATAAAAATACTCAGGTCAAAGTGGTCTACGCCGGCATCGAGGCCGGGCGAATCGCCGACTCGCTTGTCACTGTCGACAACGCGGACCTGACAGACTACTACAACGCCCACAGGCACGACTTCAAGCAGGACCAGTCGATACGGGCGTCCTTCGTAACGTTCCAGAAGACGCCGTCAGCTCGGGACGCGCAAAACGTGGTCGACGAGATCAACCGGATCCGAAACGAGATCGAGAAGGGCGGAGACTTTGCCGAACTGGCCACCGACTACTCGGAGGACCCGGGGAGCGCGCGAAACGGCGGCGATCTCAGCTTCTTCGGGCGCGGCCAGATGGTCAAGGCCTTTGAGGACACCGCCTTCGCCCTGAGCCCCGGTTCGATGTCTCAGCCGTTCCAGACACAGTTCGGGTGGCACATCCTGAAGGTCGAAGACCGTCGGGGAGAGGCCGACTCGCTCCAGGTCAAGGCCCGTCACATCCTGCTCAAGATTGAGCCGGGCCGCGACACGCTCGACAGCCTCCGCGTCCTCGCCGAAGACTTTGTCGAGAGCGCGAACGAGGGCGGCTTCAATGGCGCCGCCTCCGCGATGAACCTTCAGACGAGCGACACCGGCTACATCACTGCAGGATCTTTCTTCCCCCTGCTCGGGAACAAGACTTCTGGCTTGGTCAACGGATTCCTGGAGCAGAAGGAAGGCACCGTCTCCCCCACGTTCGAGTCTGACCGCGGTATCTACGTCTTTGCGCTCACCGGTAAGCGGGAAGCCGGTGTTCGCCCGATGGACGAGGTACAGAACCAAGTGGCTGGGCGTGTGCGTCAGAACAAGAAGCGTGATCTGGCCGCCCGGCGTGTGGGACAGCTTCTCGCCGAAATCAGTTCAGGCACTTCGCTGGAAACCGCCGCAACCAAGCTGGACCTGAGGTACGAGGAGCCTGAGCCGTTCGCCAAGGCGGATTTCATTCCGACCGTTGGCTCGCGGAATGCCTTCGTGGGCGCCGCATTCCAGCTCGAACCGGGACAGATGAGCGATGTGGTGACGACTCGAAACGGGGCCTATGTGCTCCGGGTGATCGAGCGGATCCCGGCCACGGAATCCGACTTCGACCTCGAAAAGGCCACTCTGACCGATCAGATCCTCGGTACCAAGCGCAACGACCTGATTGCCGCCTGGTTCACGGACCTCCGGGATCAGGCAGAGGTGGTCGACAACCGCCACCGGTTCTACAACGAGTATTAGTCCGACGCAGGGCGTCCGGGACGCCGGCAAGAGACCGAACGGCACTTCGGACGCCCGGCTGGGCGCTGAGGTGCCGTTTGCTTTGTGACACATTCGTCCGTCAGACAGGAGACAGCCGTGCACACGCATCCGCTCAGAATAGCCCTCGGCCAGTATAACTTTTCGGTAGGAGACATCTTCGCGAACCGGGATCGGGTCGTCGACGGTATCGGCAGAGCGAAAGCCGCCGGCGCCACAATCGTCGCCTTCCCGGAACTGGCGCTGACGGGATACCCGCCGGAAGACCTCCTGTTCAAACCCAGGTTCATCGACGCGAACCTACGGGCCCTCGACGCCATCGTCGGGTCGACCGAAGGCATCACCGCGGTCGTGGGGTTCGTGGACCGACAGGCCGACATCTACAACGCCGCCGCCATCATTTCTAACGGCGAAATTGCCGACATCTACCACAAGCAGTTCTTGCCCAACTACGGCGTCTTCGACGAGGAGCGCTACTTCCAGTCCGGAGCCAACAGCTCAGTGTTCCGGATCGATGACGTCACTCTCGTGGTCAATATCTGCGAAGACATTTGGTATCCGGGAGGACCTGCGCGCGAACAGGCCCTCCGGGGCGACGCGGACCTGATCGTCAACATCTCTTCCTCTCCCTTCCACGACGGCAAGGGGTTGCGCCGTGACCAGATGGTGGCCACACGAGCCGCCGATCACTGTGTCGCGCTCGCCTTCTGCAACCTCGTGGGCGGACAGGACGAGCTCGCCTTCGACGGTGGAAGTCTCGTGGTGGACCAGTCGGGCGCCATCGTCGCCCAGGCTTCGCGGTTCGACGAACAGCTCCTGATCGCCGACGTCGACATCGAGTCGGTCTTCCGACACAGACTCCACGACCCAAGACGTCGGAAGGAAAAGACGACGGCCGGGCCGGCCATACCCCCGGTCATCCTTTCATCACCGACCTCAGCGCCAAGCTCAGATGTCAGATCCGACAACCTGCCCGTCCCCACGCCCCCGTCCTACAAACCAGAAGAGCGTCTGGCCGACGTGTATCGGGCGCTCGTCGTTGGCACACGGGACTACGTCCGAAAAAACGGGTTCGAGAAGGTTCTCGTCGGTCTGTCCGGCGGCGTGGATTCAGCACTGGTCGCCGCAATCGCGTTCGACGCACTCGGTCGTGACAGCCTCGGGCTCGTCACCATGCCGTCAAGGTTCTCTTCGGACGACACCAAGTCCGACGCCCAGACGATGGCCGAGGGCATAGGTATCAACCTCCTGACCCTGCCGATCCAGGGGATCTTCGAAACCTATCTGGCCGAACTGTCCGACGAGTTCGATGGCAAACCTTTCGACACTGCCGAGGAAAACATACAGCCGAGAATCCGCGGTAACCTGCTGATGGCGCTTTGCAACAAGTTCGGATGGCTGGTGCTCACGACGGGGAACAAGAGTGAGATGAGCATGGGCTATGCGACGCTCTACGGTGACATGGCGGGCGGCTACGCGGTCATCAAGGACATCTACAAGACGCTCGTCTACGAGCTGTGTGAATACCGCAACGGGCTCAGCGACGGCCCGATCATTCCCGAATCGATCATCGAACGGCCCCCGACGGCGGAGCTTCGGAAGAACCAGTTCGACACGGACAGTCTGCCGCCTTATGATGTGCTCGACCCGATCCTCGAGGCCTACGTCGAAAAGGACAAGAGCCTGCAGGAGATCGTTCAGTTGGGCTTCGACGAGAAGCTTGTCACCCGAGTGATTCGTTCCGTCGACCTGAACGAGTACAAACGACGCCAGTCACCTCCAGGCGTTAAGATCACCCCGCGAGCCTTTGGCCGCGATCGCCGGCTCCCGATCACCAACCGGTGTCGGGAATACTGAACCACGAAGGCACCAAGCCACTAAGAAGACCAAAGGGGGTGGCATTCCAGCTCCTCACGCTGCCTCTGCGCGTGGAGTGTGTTCTACCACCTGCCCTCCAGGGTAGCCGGCTCGTTGTTTATGTGTACGAAAAGCAACCCGGTCTTGACCCTCGACGTCTTCGTCGACTCCATCAGGTTGGTCGCCCACGCCGCGATCGATGAAGTCATCGTTGGTCAGTCGGCCGTCACTCTCAGCTACCAGGGGGCGCTCGAACCGCGTCGCCCCCGGAACGCCTCCGAGGCGCTCATCCCACGGCACATCTTCGAGGGCACGGAGTTCTTCTACTCATCCTTTACTGGAAAACAGACCCCGACGTGCTCTCGAACATCCGCCGAATCCTAGCAACCTTCCGACTCCTATAGAAAACGCCCCCTCCGTCACGCGGACAGAGGGAGCGTTCTGTATTTCCACTACGGGTCTGAGATCAGCCGATGATCTTGAGTCGGTTGATGGCGCGGGCCAGAGCGGCCTCCGCGCGTTCCATATCGACCTCGGGATCCTGCCAGGACTTGATCCGATCCTTCGCCCGGCCTCGCGCCGCTTCCGCCCGTGAGGCATCGATCGTATCCGCAAGCTCAGCCGTCTCGGCTAGGACTGTCACCCGATTCCTGAGCACCTCGGCGAACCCGCCGTTCACGGCGGCCAGCTTCTCCTGCCCGCCATCCTCACGGAACCGAAGCTCGCCGATACCGAGCGCCGACACCATCGGATGGTGACCGGTCAGTACACCGAACCCACCGTCTATGCCGGGAGCCCGGACGTGCTCGACCCTCCCAGAATACAGTGTCCGTTCGGGCGTCACGATTTCGAGTTCAAACGCCATTTCAGCCGCCCATCTCCTTGGCCTTCTCGACCGCCTGTTCGATCGTACCTACCATGTAGAATGCCGTCTCGGGCAACTCGTCATACTCACCATCGACGAGTCCCTTGAAGCCGCGGACCGTGTCCTCGATCTTCACATACTCGCCCGGGATACCCGTGAATCCTTCGCCAACCGTGAACGGCTGCGTCAGGAACATCTGGATACGCCGTGCACGGGCAACCACCAGCTTATCCTCATCGGACAGCTCGTCGATACCCAAGATGGCGATGATCTCCTTGAGATCGTTGTAGCGCTGCAGGATCTGCTGCACCGACTGCGCCACATCGTAGTGCTCGTCGCCGACCACGCGGGGGTCCAGAATCCGCGAGCTCGAAGCAAGCGGATCGACTGCCGGGTATAGACCCTGGTCAGCCAGGTTCCGCTCGAGCACGATCCGACCGTCGAGATGGCTGAACGCCGTCACCACGCCCGGATCCGTATAATCATCGGCCGGCACGTAGATGGCCTGAACCGACGTGATCGATCCGTTCTTCGTCGTCGTAATCCGCTCCTGGAGCGCGCCCATCTCGGTGGCCAGCGTCGGCTGGTAACCCACGGCCGACGGCATACGACCCAGGAGGGCCGACACTTCAGCACCGGCCAAGATAAACCGGAAGATGTTGTCGACGAAGAACAGCACGTCCTGGTTGTATTCCTCGCGGAAGTTCTCAGCGATCGTCAGACCGGTCAGAGCGATTCGCTGACGGGCGCCGGGCGGCTCGTTCATCTGACCGAAGACCATTGCGGTCTTGTCGATCACGCCCGACTCAGCCAGCTCGTTCATCAGATCGGTACCCTCACGGGTCCGCTCACCGACGCCGGCGAAGACCGAGTATCCACCGTGACTCGAGGCCACGTTGTTGATCAGCTCTGTCAGGATCACCGTCTTGCCCACTCCGGCACCACCGAACAGACCCAGCTTACCACCACGGGCGAACGGACAGATCAGATCCATCACCTTGATACCCGTTTCCAGCATGTCGTCCGACGTCACCTGATCTTCGTGCGGCGGAGCCTCGTTATGGAGCGGCAGCCGCTTCGCTTCCGGTCCGAAGCCTTCCTTGCCGTCGATCGGGTCGCCGATCACGTTCAGAAGCCGTCCGAGAACCTGCTCGCCCACGGGAATCGTGATCGGGCTGCCCGTGTCGGTCACTTTTGCGCCGCGGACCAGACCGTCGGTCGAGTCCATGGCCACGGTGCGCACCATGTTCTCACCCAGATGCTGCTGCACTTCAAGGACGAGACGCTTGCCCTCTTCGCGCTGCAACTCCAGAGCGTTGTATATCGGTGGGAGTTCGCTGCCGGAAAAATCGACATCGACCACCACGCCGACGATTGACCTGACTGTCCCTTCATTCATCGTTTACGACCCCTTGGGTTCTTTCGTTCCCAGGCTAGAGCCCGGGAACGAGGCTGCTGGCTTTATGAAACGGCTTCGGCTCCGCCGATGATATCCATCAGCTCGAGCGTGATCGCCGTCTGGCGTACCTTGTTCACCTCGCGTGTGAGCTCTTCGATCAGGTCACCCGCGTTCTTGGTTGCGTTGTCCATCGCCTGCATCCGGGCGGCCTGCTCACCCGCGTTCGACTCGAGCAGCGCGCGCCAGACCTGGAAGTTCACCTGCTTCGGAATCAGGGTCGCCAACAGACGATCCGGATCCGGCTCGAACATGAACTCGGTCGACTGATCCTCCTCTGTCGCCGCCTCGGGCACGATCGGCAGCAACTGCTGCATCACGGGCACCTGAACGGCCACGGAGCGGAACTCGCTGTAAACGAGGTGAACCTGATCAACCTCGCCCTTTAGGAAACGGTTGGCCAGATCCTGGGCGATCGACGATGCGATGCTGAACTCAAGCTCACGAAACACGTCGATATGCTCGTTCACCACGTTGTAGTCACGGTTGCCGAAGTAATTCCGCGCCTTGCGTCCCACGGTAATGACATCGGTGTCCACGTCTTCCAGCTCGCCGATATCGGTCGAAGCGCGCCTGAAAACGCTGGAGTTGAACCCACCACACAGACCACGGTCCGCCGCGATCACGCAAACCGCCACTCGCGAGGTGTCCCGAGGAACGAGCAGTGGATGCTGACTCGTATCGACCGACCCGCTCAGCCGACGCAAGATACTGTCCAGCTTCTCCGCATACGGACGCGCGGCCATGATGTCTTCCTGGGCCTGACGCATCCGGGCGGCCGCCACGAGCTGCATCGCGTTCGTGACCTTCTGGATGTTCCCGATACTGGAAACACGGGTCCGGAGTTGACGAAGTGTTGCCAAACGATCGTCTCCTGGTGGCTATTCGGAGGCTGTGAAGCCCGCCTTGAAGGTGTCGATGATGCCGTTCAGCTTCTCGGCGTTCTCGTCGCTCAGTTCCTGCGAGCTGTCTATATCGGACATCAGATCCGGATGCCCATCGCGCACGTAGGCGAGCAGTTCACTCTCGAACCGCTGAACGTCAGAAACCGGGATATCGGACAGCTTGCTCGCCGAATGGAGCGCCACGGTCTGCTCCGCAAGCGTCTGCGGGCTAAACTGCGGCTGCTTGAGCAATTCCGTCAGCCGCTCACCTTGGTTCAGCAGGTCCTGCGTCGCCTGATCCAAGCCCTCGGTCCCGAACTGAGCAAAGGCTTTCACGTCGTTGTAACGGGACAGGTCGCCCTTGAGGGTTCCTGACACGGCACGCATTGCCTTCGTCTTGGCCGAGCTCACGCGCGACACGGACGCACCCACATCCATGGCGGGTCGGATGCCGGCATAGAACAGCTCCGGCTTCAGCAGGATCTGACCGTCCGTAATCGAGATCACGTTCGTCGGGACGAACGTCGACACGTCGCCCTCCAAAATCTCGATCACCGGCAACGCCGTCAGCGATCCGCCACCCTTCTCGTCATTCATCTTCGCTGCGCGCTCCAACAGACGGGAGTGGAGGTAGAACACGTCACCCGGGTAGGCCTCACGGCCCGGCGGACGACGCAGCACGAGGGACATCTCACGATACGCCCACGCCTGCTTGGACAAATCGTCGTAGATGATCAGCGCATGCTCACCCTTGTCCCGGAAATACTCACCCATCGAGCATCCGGCATAGGGAGCCAGGAATTGGAGCGGTGCCGGCTCACTCGCCGTCGCCGAGACGACGATCGTGTAGTCCATCGCGCCGGCCTGTTCAAGCTCGCTTACCACCTTCGCTACCGTCGAGGCCTTCTGCCCGACCGCAACGTAGATGCACTTGATTCCGGAATCTTTCTGGTTGATGATCGTGTCGAGCGCGATCGCCGTCTTGCCCGTCTGCCGGTCGCCGATGATCAGCTCCCGCTGACCACGCCCGATCGGCACTGTCGCGTCAACGACCTTGATCCCGGTCGCCATCGACTCACGGACCTCTTGCCGATCGGTCACACCGGGTGCGATTCGCTCGATCGGCAGCGTCTGGTCGGTCGAAATCGGGCCCTTCCCGTCGATCGGCTGACCGAGCGGGTTGACCACGCGACCAAGAAGCGCCTCACCAACGGGCACCTCCACGATGCGACCGGTCCGCTTGACCGTATCGCCCTCGCGGATCTCGGTGTCATCGCCGAAAAGCACGCATCCGACGTTGTCTTCCTCGAGGTTGAGCGCCATGCCCATGATGTCGTTCGGGAACGCCACCAGCTCACTCGCCTGGACATTCGCCAGGCCGTGCACGCGGGCAACACCGTCACCCACCTGAATCACAGTCCCGGTCTCGTAGACATCGACATCGCGCTTCGACTCGAGGATCTGCTGCTTCAGAATCTCCGAGATCTCATCGGGTCGAATCTGTAGATTTGTCGCCATAGAGCCTTCTTACCTTGATGTTTGCCGTCCTCAGATCCTGAGGGTGCGCCCTCTGATCAGACGCCGGTCCTGAGGTTGTGGTGAAGCCGATTCAGCATGGATTCGACCGTTCCGTCGAACACCTGATCACCCAGGCGAGCGATGAAGCCGGCCTTGAGACGGGGGTCCACCTCCGTCTCCAGACGTATCTGCTTACCTGAGAACTTCGCGAGCCGTTCGGTCAGCTGGTCCCGCTGGCTGTCCGTCAGCTCCTGAGCGGATTGGACGGTCGCGGTCACGATACCCCGCTTCTCATCCATCAATGTCGAGAACGCGTCCAAAATTTCGGCCAGAGACCGCTCCCGTCGCTTCTCGCACAACAGCAGCAGGAAGCTGAGAGTCACCTCCTGCACCTTGCCCTCGAGCAACGCGCGAAGGACCGCCTGCTTCTGGCTGGGCAACGCGAACGGCTCTTCCACGAACGACTTTAGTTCGTCGGAAGATTCGAGCAGCTCCGCCAGACCGGCAGCGTCTTTGGCCACCTGTTCCAAGACACCACGTTCCTCGGCGGCATCCGCCAGGGCACCCGTGTATCGTTCTACAACTCCGCTCACATCGAACTCCGTCGGTTATTCGTCCGTAAGACCTGGCTAATTGGCCGGGCCGTCCGGAAGGCGTGAAATCGTGTCGTCCACGATCTGCCTGCCACGGTTCTCGTCGAGTTGGTCTTCCAGGATGTTTCGGGCCGCCAGAATCGCAAGATCCGCGACCTGGTTGCGCAGTTCCTGGACCGCCTGATCCCGCTCCTGCTGGATCGTGCGACGGGCCTGCTCGAGCATCTGACTCGCCTCGCCCTCGGCCCGTTCCCGGACCTCCTGAGCGACACGCTCGGCCAGATCCCGTCCCTCCGAGATCGCCTGGCGGGCATCCGCCTGGGCAGCCTCCAGAGCGGCCTTATTCTCTTCGTTCTGCTTCTCCCCCTCTTGCCTGGCACGATCCGCTTCCTCAAGTGCGTCGCTGATCCGCTTTTCGCGTTCATCCAGCGCACCCAGAATCGGACCCCAAGCAACGGACCTCAAGACGATCAGCAACAGAACAAACGTCACGATCGTCCAGAATATCAGTCCTGGCTCGACATCTAGTAGCATATCATCACTCCTTTGTCAGCATCGTGACAGCGCATTGCACTGAGGAGGACAGGCTACTTTTGTGTGAGAAGGAAGCAGACCACCTGACCAAAGAGAGCGACACCCTCGATAAATGCGGCCGTGATGATCATTGCGCCACGGATGTCACCGGCGGCTTCAGGCTGACGGGCCATACCGTCCACGGACATACCGGCGATCTTACCGATACCCAGGGCTGCACCGATCGTCACGATACCTGCGCCAAAGCCGGCCGAGATATAGCCGTAGGCTTCCGATGCGACTGCTGCTGCTGCATGTTCCACAGAACACCTCCATGATTCGTTTATCGCGGATGCTGAGATCAGAGCTGGCGGTTCCGCGGGCACCACCAGATGAATATCGTCGGGATAACCCCGAATTTCGTTTCCGTTTTCGCGCGTATTTCTGTGCGATCAGGTTGAATACGACCGACACGTCGACTCACGCTCAGTGTGACGGTGCGTACGAGACTTGCTTAGTGCTCCTGATGCACCGCCATCCCGATGAACACCGCTGACAGCGTCGTGAACACATATGCCTGCACGAGGGCGACAAAGCACTCGAGCAGGTAGATCGCCAGCGTGAAGGGGACGGCTACAGCCGCTACTGCGTAGGCCTTGAACGTGAAGATCAGCCCCAGGATCGCGAGGATGATCACGTGCCCGGCCGTCATGTTCGCGAACAGTCGGATACACAGGGCGAACGGCTTCGAGAACAGTCCGATGATCTCGATCGGGATCAGGATCAGCGTGACCGGAAGCGGGAGGCCGTGCGGCACCAGGTTTTTCCAGTAGGAGAACACGCCGTTGTGGATCATGCCTGCGATCTGCGTCATAAGGAACGTGCAGAGGGCGAGGCCGGCCGTCACGCTGACGTTGGCCGTCGCCGTCGATCCCCAGGGCACGAGCCCCAGGAAGTTACAGGTCAGGATGAAGAAGAAGACCGTCAGCAGATACGGCATGTATCGACGGTGATCCTTCTCCCCGATGTTCGGCTTGGCTACCTCGTCCCGGATAAACACCACCAGCGCCTCGATCGCGTTCGCGAACCCCGAAGGTACGATCCCCCTTCGCCGGGTCGACACGAAGAACGAGATGATCAGGATCAGCGCGGCCAGCCACATGAAGAACACGTGGCGCGTGATCGAAATGTCGAATCCGAAGAGTTCGAGATGCGGAAGATGAATGTGTCCGAAGGGAGAGTGAAGATCAGGTCCATCAAGGATATGCTCCATGATGTAGTCCTTCTTCTCCCCTGTCTCAGCACCTGATGCCATAAAGCTGCCTCAATCTCCTAATGAATCCGTGGTTCTCTGCGTGACGAACCGGAGTTCGAGCACCTGAAAGACGATGTAGAATCCAAACATGCTCCCGACCAGCGGGAACACCTGCAGGTCTGTCCACGACACGACCATTACGAGTGCCGCGAAGATCGCGGCCATCCGAGCCGCCATCCCGCCCAGGATCGCCTTCAAGAAGGTTGCCTGGGGCTTGTCGAAGGCCCAATCGATCGAAATAACGCCGACGATCACGTTGATGGTGCTGATCAGACAACCAACGAGCACCGCTTCCAACGCGTCCATCCCCAGCCAGCGATGGACCACCAACCCGATGATCACCAGCCCGATGACGAGGACGATGCCGAGCTTCCGAACAAACCCTCCGATTTCCTGGGTCACAGGCTCATTCCTCAGACGACTCGTCTCGTTTCCGGGCGCTTTTCTGAATCCGGTCGACAGATCGAATCAGATTCAGCATCGCGGCTCCGGTACCGAGAAGAAACCCGGCCAGCGTCACGTAAGGATCGCTGTCCAGCTTGCCGTCGATCCAGCGACCGGCCAGAAAACAGAGAATGACCGTCGCCGCGAACTCGACGCCCAGGCCCATATACGGGCCGGCTCCACCAAACCCGAGCCCTGATGGCTGTTTCTCCTGCACGGGACACCCGTCCCTGCAAGCCTACAGAAGCGACGAGACCGTTTCCCTCGCCATCTGCAGGAACCGCGACGGTGCCAGACCGATATACAGCGTCGCGATAGACGTCACGACAAGTGCCGCCCGAGCGAACGGCGACAACGAAAGGTCCTGAGCTTCACCCACGGCGGGGCGCATATACATGCTGACCACCACGCCCAGGTAAAAGTATACGGACACCAGGCTGTTCAGCACGCCGATGATCGCGAGGCTTATCAGCCCTGCCTCGACCGCGCCGCTGAAGATGTAAAACTTCCCGAAGAACCCTGCAGTCGGCGGCAGTCCGGCCAGCGAGATCATAAACAACGTCATCGCCAGACCCAGCGCGGGGTGTCTGAACCCGACCCCGGCGTATCCCGAGATATCGAGGTTCTCTTCGCCCTTCTTGCTCAGAGCGATCAGGACCGCGAAGGCACCGATGTTCATGAACGTGTAGGCGAACAGGTAGAACAGGCCACCCGCGATCCCCTTCTCGTTACCCGCAGCCAGAGCAACCAGCACATAACCGGCGTGTGCCACGCTCGAATAGGCGAGCATTCGCTTGATGTTCCGCTGTGACAGCGCGCCCAGGTTCCCGATCGTCATCGTCAGCGCCGCCAGCACCCAGATCGCACCGCTCCATTCGCCGGCGATGGGCTTCAGCGCGACAAAGGCGATCCGGAAGAATCCGGCAAAAGCAGCCGCCTTCGGCCCGGCCGACATAAAAGCCGTGATCGACGAAGGCGCGCCTTCATACACATCGGGCACCCACATGTGGAACGGCACAGCACCGACCTTGAACGCCATTCCCACGAGCAGAAGCGCCACACCGCTCAAGAGGGTGATCATCCCGCTCACTCGCCCCTGCGTCAGCGCCAGCTCGATCTCCCGGAGGTTCGTAGTACCGGTAGCGCCGTAGATCAGGGCGATTCCATACAGCAGGAATCCGGTCGCGAATGCACCCAGAAGCAGATACTTCATCGATGCTTCGTTCGAGTCCTGTTTGCGGCGCATGAAGCCGACTAGGATATACAGCGAGATCGACATCAGCTCGAGGCCGAGGAAAATCACTACCAGATCGGCGCCCGCCGCCATCAGCATCATCCCGAGCGTCGACGCCAAGATCAGCAGGTAGTACTCACTCTTCGCGATCCCTTCCCGCTCGATGTAGCCGGACGACACAAAAATCGTCAGCCCCGTACCTATCAGGAAGACGAGGTTGAAGAACAGGGCGTAATTGTCGAGAAACATCATCCCGCCAAACCCGTGGGTCGGCTCAGCGTCCCACATTCCGAGCGTCACGTAGATCGTCGCCGCTGTACCGATCAGCCCGATATAGCCGGACACGCGGCCCGTGTTGTGCGGGCGGACGATATCCACACACAGGACCGTCAGCACAAGGCCGGCGACCATCAGCGCGGGAATCAGGATGTTCCAGTCGAAGTCAACCATTCTATTACCAGAGAGCCCTCGTAGTCGACGAAGGTCTGAACAATGTCAGCCGGTGCGCCGCGGCGCCACCTTACTTCAGCTTGGCCGTTTCCGTCAGGAGATCCCTGACCGCCACGGACTGTCCGTTGTCGCGAAGCTGCTTCGCCTGCACCGTCTGAATGAGGTGCTTGGACGACACTTCTGTCTGCTTCATAAACGGCTGTGAATACACACCGATCCAGATCATCAGCACGACGAGCGGTGCCACGACAATCCACTCACGAACCGAAAGGTCTTCGAGCCGCGCGTTCGCGTCGTTGGTCACCTCACCCCAAACCACCCGCTGGAACATCCACAGCATGTAGACCGCCGCCAGAACCACACCCGACGTAGCGATCACACCCAGCACCGTGCTCGCCTGATAGGCGCCCAGCAGGATCAGGAACTCACCCACGAACCCGTTCAGCCCGGGCAACCCGATCGACGATAGTGTGGCGATCATAAACACGACGGAGAGCGCCGGAATCACCTTCGCCAGACCGCCGAATTCGGAAATCTCGCGCGTGTGCCGCCGCTCGTAGATCATCCCGACGATCAGGAACAGGGCGCCCGTCGAGATCCCGTGGTTCACCATCTGGATGATGCTGCCCTGCATCCCCTGCTCGTTCATCGCGAACATCCCGAGGACGACAAAGCCCAGGTGAGACACACTCGAGTAGGCGACGAGCTTCTTGATATCCGTCTGCACCATCGCCACGAGCGCGCCATACACGATCCCGATCACCGACAGGATCATGATCATCGGCGTAAAGTGCGCCGTCGCCGACGGGAAGAGCGGCATGCAGAACCGCAGAATCCCGTAGGTCCCCATCTTCAGGAGCACACCGGCCAGGATCACACTGCCAGCTGTCGGCGCTTCAACGTGCGCATCGGGCAGCCAGGTATGGAGGGGGAACAGCGGCACCTTGATCGCGAAGCTCAGGAAGAACGCGAGGAACAGCCAGTACTGTGCGTCGACCGTGATCCAGTAATCGTAAAGGACCATCAGGTCGAACGTGTAGTTGCCGGTCGCCAATCCGTGCTGGAAGTAGAGGTAGATGATCGCGATCAGCATCAGCAGGCTGCCCGCGAGCGTGAACAGCACGAACTTGATCGCGGCGTAGATTCGGCGATCGCCGCCCCAGACGCCGATCAACAGATACATCGGGATCAGCATCGCTTCCCAGAACACGTAGAACAGGAACAGATCAAGCGAGCAGAAGACGCCGATCATCCCGGTCTCGAGCAGCAGCATCGCCATCATATACTCGCGAACCTTCGTCGTCACCGACGTCCACGACCCAAGGATGGCGAGCACCATCAGCAGCGTCGTCAGCACGACCAGCAGGATGCTGATCCCGTCGACCCCAACGGAGTAGGAGATCCCGACGCTCTTCACCCAGTCGAACTTGTGGACAAACTGCATGTCGGCCGTCGAGGCGTCGAACCCTGTATACACCGGGATCGACACGATAAAGTTGACGATCGACACACCAAGCGCCAGCCAGCGACTCAGTTCGCCACGTCCCTTCCCGATCAGCGTGATCACGACCGCGCCGGCCAGCGGGATAAAGATCAAGTATGTAAGCAGGTGTGATTCCATTTATCAATCGCTACGGCACTGTGACCGCGTAGATCATCGCCACTGCTCCGATCAACATCCAGAGCGCGTAGGTCGGCGTCCGACCTGTCTGGCATCGGCTGGACACCCACCCGATTCCCTTGACGGTGTAAGCCGACGCGTTGACCAGCCCGTCGATCACGATCGTATCCACGATGTTCCACAGCCCGATCGACAGCTGATGAATCGGGCGGATGATCGAAACGTTGTAAAGCTCGTCCACATACCACTTGTTCCACAGGACCCTGTGCAGACCGGATTCCGTATCCGCTCCCAGCTTCCCGCTCTTGTGCATCCAGAGCGCGATCCCCAACCCGACCAGCCCGGCCAGGATCGAGATCACGAGCAGCACCATCGGGGATAGCCCCTGGCTGGTATCGTGTGCACCGTGGCCGAGCACAGGCTCGAGGAAGTGGTTAATCCAGCCGTTCTCGAGCGGATACCCGGTCACCCCACCCACAAAGACGGCGCCGATGGCGAGCACGATCAGCGGGATCGTCATACTCGACGGCGATTCGTGCGCATGATCGTGTAGATGCTGATCTCTCGGCGATCCAAAGAACGTCATCAGGATCAGCCGGAACATATAAAAGGACGTCATCACCGCGCCGACCACGCCGAGCAGCCAGATCACCTGATGGCCTGGCACGTGCGAGTAGTAGGCGCCCGCCAAGATCAGATCCTTGCTCCAAAACCCGCTGAGCGGCGGGATCCCCGCAATCGCGATCGTACCGAGGATGAACGTGTAACCCGTCACCTTCATCTTGCCGAGCAGGCCACCGAACTTCCGCATATCCAGTTCGTCCTGCATCGCGTGCATCACGCTGCCGGCGGCCAGGAACATCAGGCCCTTGAAGAAGGCGTGGGTAAACAGGTGGAAGATCCCCGCCGTGTAAGCTCCGACACCGACACCGATGAACATGTAGCCGAGCTGGCTGACGGTGGAGTATGCGAGGACACGCTTGATGTCGGTGTTCACGAGCGCGATGGACGCGGCAAGCAGCGCCGTGAACACGCCCACCCAAGCCACCACCGCACCCGCGGTCGGTGACATCGTGAATAGCACGTTTGAGCGGGCCACCACGTAGATGCCAGCCGTCACCATCGTTGCCGCGTGAATCAGGGCAGAAACGGGCGTCGGACCTTCCATCGCGTCAGGCAACCAGACGTAGAGCGGGAACTGAGCGGACTTACCGCAGGCGCCGAGGAACAGCAGCAGCGCGATCGCCGTAGCCACACCGACCGACAGGGTCGATCCGGCCGTCGCGAACACCTCACTGAACTGGACCGTGCCCAGATACCCGAACATCGTGAAGATGCCGATCAGGAACCCAAAGTCGCCGATCCGATTCACGATAAACGCCTTTTTTCCGGCGTCGTTGGCCGACTTGCGTTCGAACCAGAAACCGATCAGCAGGTAGGAGCAGACGCCGACGCCTTCCCACCCGACAAACATCAGCAGGTAATTGTTCGCCAGGATCAGCACCAGCATCGAGAACACGAACAGGTTCAGGTAGGTGAAGAACCGGCTGAATCCCGCGTCGTGCGACATATAGCCAAAAGAGTAGACGTGCACGAAGAACGACACCGACGTCACCGTCACCAGCATGATCGCCGCCAGCGGATCGACCAGGAAGCCGACGCTGGCTTCAAACGATCCCGCCGCAATCCAGGTGTAGACGTTCTCATCCAGACGCGCACCGCCCATCACATCCGCGAGCGTTTTGAGCCCGAGCAGGAGCGAGCCGCCCACGGCGGCTGTGGCGATGTATCCGGACGTCTTCTGCAGCCACTTGCCGAAGATGCCATTCACGATGGCACCGATCAGCGGCAGCAGAATGATGATTTCAACAGTTGTCAGCATAGCTTCGGTTGTCGTTCTGTTTCATCCCTTGCGCCACCCTTCGACTCCGCTCAGGGTGACATTACCACTTCAGCAGATTGACCTCTCCGACGTCCACCGTTTCTCGATTCCGGAACAGGGCAATGATGATCGCCAGTCCCACCGCTACCTCGGCCGCGGCCACGGCCATCACGAAGAAGACGAACACCTGTCCGTCGCCCTGACCCAACTGCCTGGCGAAGGCCACAAACGCCAGGTTCGTGGCGTTCAGCATCAACTCGATACACATGAAGATCACGATCGCGTTCCGTCGTGTCAGAACACCGGTCACGCCGATCGCGAAGAGGATCGCGCTCAGCAGCAGGTAGTATGAAATCGGAACCGTCACGTCACACCTACTCGGCGGGCTGCGCGTTCTCGCGCTTCACCAGCACCACCACACCGATCAAGGCCACTAGCAGGATCATCGAGGCCACCTCGAACGGTAACAAAAAGTCGGTATACAGGAGCTTCCCGATATACGGGATGTTGTTCGTCGCCAGTTCCTCGTTCGGAACCGGTGTGCCTCCGATCTGACGCAGTGAGGTCAGACCGAGGAAAGCGACGAGCATCGTGGACAGGAGGATGACCGCGAAACCGCGGTAGCGACCCGTGACCACCTCCAGGGACTTGGAAGCCCCGAGGTTCAGGAGCATTATCACGAACAGGAAGAGGACCATAATCGCGCCGGCGTATACGATCACCTGAACCGCGGCGAGAAAATGGGCCTGTAGCAGCACAAACAGTCCTGCCACACAGAACAGCGTTGCCACGAGTGACAGGGCGGAGTATACCGGATTTCGAAACAGTACCAGCAGGAGTGCCGAGGCTACGGCAGCACCCGCCAGCAAGAAAAATACGACTGTTTCCATCTCCCCCCCTGAACCGGACCGCTAACGCATCAGCGTCAGCACGAGTCCAGTCACGAATACATTGGCCAGCGCGATTGGTAGTAGGTATTTCCATCCCAGCCGCATCACCTGGTCATAGCGGAACCGCGGAACAGTCCAGCGGACCCAGATAAACACAAACAGGAAGAAGGCCGTCTTCACGGAGAAGACCAGAACCTTTAGAATACTCACGCCCAACGAGTCGTCAGCCGGGTCGAGGCCGGGCAGATGCCAGCCACCGAAGAACAGCGTCGCGATAAGGGCTGACGCGGTGATCATGTGCGCATACTCCGCCATGAAGAACATCGCAAACTTCATGCTGCTGTATTCGGCGTGGTAACCGGCGACCAGTTCCTGCTCTGCTTCTGGCAAATCGAACGGAAGCCGGTTCGTCTCCGCGAATACCGAGACGATGAACAGGATGCAGGCGACGGGCTGCGTGAACACGAACCAGGCGGGCAGGATGCCGAAAAGCTGCGTGCCGGCCTGAAGGTTCACCACGTCGGTCAGTCTGAGCGTGCCCGAAATCATCAGGACGCCAATCAGCGACAACCCAAGCGACAGCTCGTAGCTGATCATCTGGGCCGAGGCACGAATCCCGCCCATCAGCGCGTATTTGTTGTTGGACGCCCAGCCACCCAGGACAACCCCATAGACGCCGAGCGAGCTCAGCGCGAGCACGTAAAGTACGCCGATGTCCAGATTGGCGATAACCAGCGCCACTTCCCGCCCCATCACGTTCAGCACATCACCAAACGGAACGACCGCGAATCCCATCAACGCCGGAATCAGGATCGCGGCCGGAGCGATCAGGTAGACCGGTTTGTTCACGTGATTCGGAATCACGTCTTCTTTGGTGATAAACTTCAGTCCATCCGCGAGGGGTTGGAGCAGCCCCCAGGGCCCGACCCGGTTTGGCCCGAGCCGGTTCTGGATGTATGCGCTCACCTTACGCTCGGCCAGCACGACATAAGCCACAGCGGTGATCACCGCACCCAGCACGATCACGATCTTGATCAGGCTTTCGAGCGCGTAATCCATTACGCTTCCGCACCCGCGATCTCGAGTCCCACGCCGCCGACGCCTACCATGTTCACGTCGCTGAAGGACTGGACCTCACGCGCCACTTCCCGCATCACTTCTCCGGCGGACGTGAACGTCATCGTCGCGCCAAAGGCATTGCTAAGATCCGTAAGGATCTGCCACTCGGCTCGCGCGTCACCGGGAGGCTCGAGGCCCGCCGTGATCTGCTGAACCCGGCCGGCGTAGTTGATGTAGGTTCCGTCCTTCTCGATAAAGGCCGCACCCGGCAGGACCACGTCCGCAGCCTGACTGACATCAGAGGACAGGATATCCTGCACGACCAGGAAGTCGAGGCCACGCAGGGCTTCCTTCTCCTGATCGCTGAACTTGTCGAGCGGGTCGCCCCCGAAGAACAAAACGGCCTTGATGGCGCCGCTCCGGATCGCGTCCCAGATGGCACTCTCTTCCGAAAGGTTCACACCCAGCGCGCCGAGGATCTCGTTCGCGCCACGCGCGTTCGGTGATTTGTCCGCCTGGATCGTAAATCCAGACTTGAACGCCACATCCCCCTCGCCGTCCACCTTCGAGCGGAGGGCAACCTGCGCGCCGCTCAGCCCGTCCGTCACGAGCTTGGCGAACAGATACTGTTCCTCATTCGTCAGATGCGGCGACGCGAAGGCAGCGACTGCCCCCTCACCGTTGGCGTCGCGGACGGCGCTGATCCCCTCCTGCACCTTCGCAAACGCGGCCTCCCACAGCACGAAATTCTCGGATTCGCCACGCCCGATCGTCGGGAACAGGATCCGGTCATCACTGTGGACGTAGCCCCAACCGTGACGGCCGTCGTCGCACATCCAGTAATCGTTGACGTCGAGGTTCTCCCGCGGCACGAGCCGGTAGATGCGTTCCTTGTTGATATCCGCCCGAACGTTGCAACCCGTGCTGCAGCCCGGGCAGACCGAATCCGCTTCCTGGAGGAACCAGACCCGCTGCTTGAACAGGAACTCCTTGTCGAGCAGCGCGCCGACGGGACAGATGTCGACCGTGTTGCCAGAAAGCCGGTTGTCCATCTTGATCCCGGGGAAAACATCGATTTCGTTGTGGACACCCCGGTTGAAGTAGCCGAGCTCGCTCGTCCCCGAGATCTCGTCACAGAACCGGATGCAGCGTGTGCAGCGGATACACCGGTCGGAGTAGAGCATCACGTTCTTGCCGATATCCTTCTTCGGCTGAACGGATTTCTCTTCCATAAACCGGCTGGCATCGGGTCCGTGGCTGAAGCTGTAATTCTGGAGTTCGCACTCGCCGGCCTGATCGCACACCGGACAATCGAGCGGATGGTTCACCAGGAGGAACTCCATAATCGCCTCCTGATTGTGCTTCACGACATCCGTCTCGGTATCGACGATCATCCCCTCTGCCGGCATCGCCGTGCACGAAGGCATCAGACCGCGTCGACCGCCCATCTCGATCTCGACCAGACACATCCGGCAATTGGCCGGAGCGGACAGACCTTTGTGGTAGCAGTAGTGCGGGATATGGACGCCGTGATCATCCGCCGTCTGCAGGACGTTCCGTCCCGGCGTGATCTCGACTTCCTGACCGTTGAGTGTGAAAGTTGCCATAGCGCTTACGCGTGAATTGCCTTGTTCTTGACGTGTTCTTCGAACTCGCTCCGGAAGCACTTCAGGAAACCGAGCATCGGATACGACCACGAGGGGCCGAACAGACAGATCGTCGACATCGCCGGAGACAGCAGCGGCGCGACGTTGTTGCACACATCCTCAAGCGTCTTCAGATCATCCGGTGTTCCCTGCCCGTGCTCGATCCGCCACACGATATCCCGCACCCAGGGAATCCCTTCGCGACACGGCGTGCACTGTCCGCACGACTCGTGAGCGTAGAACATCATCAGGTTCAGACAGGCATCGACCATACAGCGGGTCTCGTCCATCACGATGATCCCGCCCGTCCCGAACATCCCCTGGAACTCTCCTCGCCCGGGGATCGCCCAGAGCTCGGGGTTCATCACGATGTCCAGCTGGTCGGGCGTCATTACCGGTGTCGACGACCCACCGGGAATCACCGCCTTGATGTCGTTGTCATCCCGCACACCGCCCGCGCACTCATCGATGATCTCGCGGAGGGTGCAGCATCCGATCTCGAGCTCGAACAGTCCGGGGTTCTTCACGTCACCGCTGACACAGAAGATGAAGCTGCCCGGATACCGCTCGCTCCCCATCGACTTGAACCAGTCGGGACCGTTGTTGATGATGTGCGACACGTAGGAAACGGTCTGCACGTTGTTGATCGTCGTCGGGCGGCTGAAGATCCCTTTCGCGGCCGGGAACGGCGGCTTCACCCGCGGCTCGGCCCGCTTGCCCTCTAGCGACTGCATCAGGCCCGTCTCTTCACCGCAGATATACGCGCCGGCGCCAGGATGCGTATACACCTCGATACTCACGCCCGACCCCAGGATGTTCTCACCGACCAAGTTGGCCGCCCGGGCCTGCTCGATCGCCGCTTCCATCCCGACCATCTCCTCCCACATCTCGCCTCGGACGTAGATGTAGGCGGCGGACGCCCGGATCGCGTAGGCGCTGATGATCACGCCTTCCAGCAACTGATGCGGGTTCTTCGCGATCAGGTGGCGATCCTTGAACGTGCCCGGCTCGCTCTCGTCACAGTTCACGCACAGATACGAGGGGCCGTCCGGCTCCTTGGGCATAAAGCTCCACTTCATCCCCGTGTTGAACCAGGCTCCACCTCGTCCGGCCAGCGCCGAATCCTGAATCGTCGTGATGACGTCGTCGGGCGACATCCCCTTGAACACCTTTTCGATCGCCTGGTAACCACCGTGCTGCTTGTAGACTTCAATATCGGTGATGCCCTCGACGTCGAGGTGCTGGGTCAGGATTTTACATTCTTTGATCGGCATTCAATCGCTCGTGTTGCTTGCTCTTCCTCGAATATGCTCGAAACCCGGAGAGTTGCGCAGAAACTCGCAAGGAACGCACAGCGTTCCCCTAGTCGTACTGGGCCATTAGCTCGTCGAGCTTCTCTGGCGTGATATTCCGATACAGTTTTTCGTCGATCCGGATGGCAGGCGCGCCCTCACAGGCGGCGATGCACTCGGCCTTCTCCAACGTCCACTTGCCGTCGGCCGACGTCCCACCCACATCGATCTGCAACTTCTCTTTCAGGTGATCGACCAGCGACTTCGCCCCGCACAGCGAGCACGACAGCGTCGCGCACACCTGGATCAGGTGCTTCCCGATCGGCGCCTTGTGGAACATCGGGTAGAAGCTCATCACCCCCGCCGCACGAGCAGGGGGCATCTCGAGCATCTCGGCGACCATCTTCAGCCCATCAAGCGACACATAGCCCCACTCCTTCTGCACAGTATGCAGCACGGGCAGGATGGCGGCTTCCTTCCAATCATCCGGATACCGCTTGATGATCGCTTCACACTTGGCGCGTGTTTCGTCTGTCAGTTCAGCTGGCATTAACTTTCGCTTCTTGGTGCGAGGTGTGGTCGCCCGCTCTCCTCTGCCCCCTGCTCCCGCTCTGGGATGGGGGGGTTAGGGGTGCTATCGGTCGAGCTCGCCGGCAATCACGTTGAAGCTCCCAAGCACGGCGATGGCATCGGACACCATCAGCCCTTCGATTATTTCGGGGAAGCATTGGTAGTTCATGAACGACGGGGGGCGCACCCGCATCCGGTGGGCGTAGCCCGATCCGTTGCTGACAACGTAGAACCCGAGCTCTCCGTTCGGCGCCTCCGTCGGGAGATACGAGTCCCCGAGCGGTGGCGTCAACCCGTGCCCGTCCATGATCACCTTGAAGTGGTGGATCAGCGACTCCATCCCGAAGTCAACTTCCTTTTTCTCGGGCAGGATCACTTTCGCGTCATCGACTTTGACGGGACCGCCGGGCAGGTTGTTCACCGCCTGCTCGATGATCCGCATACTCTGGTTCAGCTCTTCCATCCGGACCAGGTAACGGTCGTAGGTATCGCCGTTCTCGCCGACCGGAATGTCGAAGTCGTAGTCCGGGAAGCTCAGGAACGGTTCGGCCTTCCGGATGTCGTAGTCGATGCCAGACCCACGGAGCATCGGCCCCGTCATGTTCCAGTCGATCGCGTCCTCGGCCGAGATCACGCCGATCCCCTTGGTCCGGTCGATCCAGATCCGGTTCCGGGTCAGTAGACGCTCGACTTCCTGCATCGCATCCGGGAACTGGGCCGTGAAGTCGAGGACAACCTCGCGGAAATTCTCCGGCACGTCCCATCCCAGACCACCGACCCGCGTGTAGCTCGTCGTCAGCCGGGCGCCCGTCACGAGTTCGAAAATGTTGTAACAGCGCTCGCGCTGCTCGAACGTATACAGGAAGACCGTAAAGGCCCCGATGTCGAGCGCGTGCGTCCCCAGCCAGACCATATGGTCTGCGATCCGCGACAGCTCCCACAGGATCACGCGAACGGCGTTTGCCCGCTCCGGCACCTCCAGCCCCATCAACCGCTCCATCGACGCGGCATAGGCGATGTTGTTGCACAGGGGCGACAGGTAGTTCATCCGGTCCGTCACCGTCACGAACTGGTTGAACGTGTGATGCTCACCCAGCTTTTCGAACCCGGTGTGCAGGTAGCCGATGTCGGGAATGCACTTCGTAATCCGCTCGCCGTCCAATTGCAGCTGGAGCCTCAAGGTCCCGTGGGTGGCCGGATGCTGGGGCCCGAGGTTAAGCACCATCTTCTCTGAAGCGATGGCGTCCTCGGTCTCGTCTTCCATCCCCGCGAAGGGGTTCCCTGCAAACCCGGGATCGTCGGGGGCGATGATGTCTCGCTCGCCCTTGCCACGGAGCGGATAGTCTTTGCGGAGCGGATGATACTGGAAGTTGTGCGGCATCAGGATCCGCCGCAGGTCGGGATGCCCGTCAAAACGGATCCCGAACATATCGAAGGCCTCACGCTCCGGCCATTCTGCACCCCGCCAGACAGACGTCGCCGAATCGATGCGGGCGTCATCTTCCTCGACCTGCGCGCGGACACGCAGTCGGGTGTTGTGCGGGTGCGAGTAAAGGGAGTAAACGACGTCGAAGCGAGGCGCGTTGGGGTCCCGATTCGGGTGCCCCTGGTAGTCGACCGCCGTCACGTCGTTCAGGCGATCATACTTGAGATCGGGTTCTTCCTTCAAGAAGGAGAGGATATCCTTGATGCGGCCCTTCTCACAGACGACGGAAGTCTGCCCGTGCGCATCGACCACTTCGTGGATCTCGCCCTCAAACCGGTCCCTGAGCTTTGCGGCGGCCGGGTGGCCGGACACCGCCTCGGCTGGGGCCGGCTCCGGTGCTGTCTCTGTAGAGGTATCCTCAGCCATTATGCGCTAGCGGCAACCTGCTCGTCGACCTGGGTAGGCTGTTCGCGATCGATCTTTTCCTGAACCTTCATCAGGCCATAGATCAGATCCTCCGGGCGTGGAGGACAGCCCGGAACGTAGACATCGACGGGGATAAACTGGTCGACACCCTGGACCAGCGTATAAGTATTGAAGACGCCGCCCGAAGACGCGCAGGCGCCCATCGAGATGACCCACTTGGGGTCGGGCATCTGATCGTAAATCTTCTTGAGCACGGGCATCATCTTGATCGAAATCCGCCCGGACACGATCAGGAGGTCCGACTGACGGGGCGAGAAGCGAACCGCCTCGGCGCCGAACCGGGCCATATCGAACCGCCCGGACAGTGTCGCCATCATCTCGATCGCGCAGCAAGCCGTGCCGAAGGGCATCGGCCAGAGCGAACTCTTCCGCGCCCAGTTGATCATCTTGTCCAAAGTGGTCGTGAGGACGTTATCGCCCAGCGAGGATTCTAGTCCCACTCCAGACCTCCCTTACGCCACACGTAGGCTAACCCGAGCGCCAGAACGCCCAGGAAGACAACCATCTCGTAGAAGATGAAAGACCCCTGAGCCAGTAGGTCGCGGAACACGACAGCCCAAGGGTAGAGGAACACGACTTCGATGTCGAATATAATGAACAACATCGCCACCAGGTAAAACTTGACGGAGAACCTCAACCTGGCGTCGCCGAACCCGGGGACACCGGATTCGTAGGGGGACAGCTTCACGGGGTTCGGTTTTTTGGGGCCGACCAAGTGCGTGATCGCCAGATTGACCCCGGCAAAACCACCCGCGATCAAAAAGAGCAGGACGATCGGGAGATAGTCGCTCAGCATTCTCTTTGTATGGCCCCTGGAGGTGCGAACACAATGCGTGGCATCGAGAAAGTCGAGCGCACCAAAAAACCCCGTAAATACGCGCCAAACCCCCCTGAAAATCGCGCTAAGTATATCGTACGGACTTCTAAGTGTCAAGGCAAATTGAAAGGAAAACTACAGGTTTGAGACCCCTCTTAAAGCCCTGTCTCGAAACGAGTTCTGACGTCCTCGAAGTGGCCTTCCAGCCACCGGTCTGGACCCCGGATTTGGGGTTGGCTCGGCACCGTTTTCAGGCTTGATTGAAGAGATGAATCACGCCCAGCCCACCGTGTCGGTCCTTCTCCCTGCCTACGACGCTGTAGACACCCTCGAGGAGGCCATTACATCGATCCTGAACCAGACGCACGAGGCCCTCGAGCTGATCGCTGTAGATGACGGCTCTACCGACGGAACAGGGGCGCTCCTTGACCATCTGTCGGGGCTGGATGGGCGGATCAAGCCGTTCCATATCGACCACGCAGGGCTGATTGAGGCGCTCAACACGGGAATCGACGCGTGTTCGACGTCCTATATCGCCCGATTCGACGCCGACGATCGCGCCCACCCGGAGCGGCTGGAGAAACAGGTCGACTTCCTCGACGCCAATCGGGACATCACTGCAGTCGCCTCCCAGATCAGATGTTTCCCTGACGACCAGGTTGCCGAGGGCTTCCGGGTCTACGAATCCTGGATCAACAGCCTGATCACCCCCGACGAGATCGCTCGTGAGATCTACATCGAGAGCCCGCTCGTCCACCCCACGGTCACGATTCGGCGAGAATCGCTCGTCGACATCGGCGGCTACCAGGATCATGGATGGCCGGAGGACTACGACCTCTGGCTCAGGCTACACACGGCCGGCCACCGCTTCGCCAAGATCCCCGAGGTCCTCCACGAATGGCGCGAGGGGGACAGTCGGCTCACGCGGACCGACAGCCGCTACTCCGTCGAGAACTTCATCCGCGCCAAGGTGAACTACATGATGGAAGGTCCCTTGAAGGGACGCGAGCTGATCATCTGGGGTGCGGGACAGATGGGCCGCCGCATCTCCAAACACCTGGTTCGCTCAGATGCCAGAATCGTCGCTTTCGTCGACATCGACGAGAAGAAGGTCGGCAACACCCGCCGAGGATCGCCCATCATCTCCCTCGATGACCTTCCGGACGTCTTCGCAAGCGCGCAGGATCCCTGTGTCCTGGCTTCAGTGCCATCCCGGGGGGCCAGAAGCCTGATCCGCGAAAACCTGAACTACCTGGGGTGGGTCGAAGGACGTGAGTATATTTGTGTCGCCTGAGCATTCCCTCGTCGGCGATTCACCCCTGAGGAGGACCTTCGTTTGATCAATTGGCTGAAGCGCATATTCAGTGGACCGGAGCCAGCTGAAGAACCTCTCCCTCAGCTGGAGATGCTGCGTGACCACCTGGACGACCTTCCCGAGATCCAGGTTCCAGACGGGTATGAGCTGAGATCCTACCAGCCGGGAGACGACCAGGCCTGGTGTGACATCATGGAGGGGAACGTCGGACGCAACTGGACGGCTGAGCTCTTCGAACAGAAGATGTCTTCCGATCCACGCTTCTCCCCCGACGCGCTCTTCTTCGCATTACACGAGGAGTTGCCCGTCGCGAGTGCGTGTGCGTGGCGTCCTTCGCCAGAGGAGGAGGTCGTGGGCGACGTCCACATGGTGGGGGCCCTCGACGACCACCGTGGCAAAGGCCTCGGCCACCTCGTCAACTCAGCGGTGCTTCACAAACTGAAGGAACAGGGCTTCCAGAAGGCGCACCTCAAGACCGACGACTGGCGACTCGCCGCGATCAACTCCTACCTCAAAGCCGGCTTCGAGCCCCTGAACACCCACATCAGTCACGCGGAACGGTGGGACCTCATCCTCGAGAAGATCTCCGAGTACGAGAAGAACCGGTAACACCCAAAGAAGCAGGTTCCACGTTCCAGGCTCCAGGGCTCAAGATCCAGTGCCGTTGCCTGGAACCTGCTACCTGAAACCTGGAACGTCTGTCTACTGTAGGATCGCGTAGTTAAACCCGATCGCATCCTTAACGGCTTCGAGCGTTCTCTGTGCCGTGATGCGCGCGATCGCCCCCCCGTGCTGAAGGATATCTCTGACATCCTCGTCTGTGTATCTGGATCGGCGTTCTCCAATCGGTTCGATCAATGCGTCGAAGCCGGTCGTCAGTTTCCGCTTGCACTCCACACACCCGAAGGTTGCTGAACGACAGCCGTCCTCGATCTGATTGAGCGAATCTGTTCCGATCCCTTTGTGGAACCCGTGGACCGGGCACCGTTCAGGCGTGCCAGGATCATTCCGGCGAACGCGTGCTGGATCCGTCTGCATCGCATCGACCTTACGCTCGATCGTCTCTGGGTCGTCACACAGGTTGATCGCGTTACCGAGACTCGTGCTCATCTTGCCTCCACCGTCTGTCCCGCCGAACTGCTCCCCATACACGCCTTCAGGGATCGGAAACAGCTCGCCGAACTGATTGTTGAATCGCTGTGCGATCTCACGGGCCAGCTCGATATGCGGCCGCTGGTCAGGCCCGACCGGCACGTAACGGGGTCGCATCATCAGGATGTCGGCCGCCTGCGAAACGGGATAGCCGACGAACGCGAATGAGGACTGCCGATTCAGGTCGGCCATCTCTTGTTTGGTCGTCGGGTTCCGCAATAGACGGGACAGGGTGACCAGATTGCTCAGGATCACGGTCAACTCGGTCAACTGCGGCACCTGCGACTGGAGAAAGCACACGGCTTTCTCCGGGTCGAATCCTGCTGCCAGGTAATCTCTTACCATACCGATCACGTTCGCCTCGATTTCGCTCGACCGATCGGCGTGCGTCGAGAGCGCCTGATAGTCAGCGACCATAAAGAAGCAGCGGCAATCGTCCTGCATCTCGAATCGCTTCTTGAGGGCACCAAAGTAATGTCCCACGTGCATCGGCCCCGTCGGCCGATCTCCTGTCATCACGATGTCTTGCATCATGGTTTTGTTCTCCGTTTGGGTTGGCTGAAGTGTTCGACTGTGCGACAAACGAAAAAGCCGCACACCACCCTTCGGTGACACGCGGCTCGAGCCAGACCCAACATCGCGATTCATCCGGTGGTGGACGCAGTACTCCCACGACATGCCACCACCAGAGAGCGGAAACAGCCTGCATCCGATTTAGTCTACCCACTACACAATGTCTGTGACTTTCAGTCATCTTTCTTCACATCGTTCTCAATCTTCGATGTCTCTCCCTCGCCGGACAACGGTTCTCTGAAGTCCACGGTCTCTTAGAAATCTCCCGACGCGCCATACGGATTCGCCGAGTTCCGTCATTGTGTAAACGCCGCCCACCCGCTCCATCAGCACGTTGTCCGGCCCGTATCCGACAACCAGATACCGCCTGGTTGACGCCCAATCGGCGCAGACACCCGCGATGATCCGAGTGATTTCCTCCTCGGGATACGGCCGCACCTCAGGGAGAGCTTGGACAGCCTCGATCGGATCCAGTTGCAAGTCGGGTGCAGAGCCTCTGCGGATGCGATCCAGTCGACTGGTTTCCAGTTCGGTCTTTTCTCTCGGCTTCGAACGGAACGCTCTCGCGGCGACCTTGGCCAGCTTCTTATCCGACGACCGAATCAGATCGATCAGGATCGTCTCGTCCAATTCGTCGGCGAGCGCCCCGAACCCGATGATCGCGACCCGCTGGATGTCGGGGTCCGGATCGTGAATCAACTCGCGAAACAGATCCTTCGCTTCTCGGAAGCCACCCGCCTGGAGCGCCCGAACGGCCGACTTCCGGTAGTTCAGTTCTGACGAACGACCATACTCGATCAGCTCCGCGACAACATCCTCGCAGCCACGCCCCGCGAGCAGGCAGAGGATCCTGAGTCGGAATCCCTCTCCCACCTGTGTCGCAAACGCTCGCAGGCGTTCCGTGCACGCATCCGTTTTGATCGCCATGTAGAACGAAAGCAACGGTCTGCGTTCTGAGTCATCGCCTGCCGCCTCCCACATCTCGTCGAGGCGGTTCAACAACCCGCTCACCACTTCGGCGTGACGCTCGTAGTCCCAGTTCTTCGACGCGCGCCCGAATCCGTTGACGCATCTCGCTCGGACCGGGCTGTCAACCAGCGCGTAATCCAGTACTCGGGGGCAGAAGTGGGATGGCATCTTCCACAGCGCCGCGATGACCCCGTGCTCGATGAGCTGACCATCCACGAGCTCCTGTTCCAGGAACATCGGGAACAGCAGCTCCATCGCCTCCTTGGGGTAGGCCGACATCACATCGATAAAGGGCCACGAGCAGTGGGTGTGCGGGCCCAAGCGCTGTGGCATCGTCACGAAATGCGCCAGCAGTTCAACCTTCTGTTCGGTGCTGACATCTGACGCGATCACCAGGTCGAGAAACGGGTATAAGTCCCGTCTGGGTTTCCCGTGCATCTTCTGTCCCTTCGCCCATGCATCCAGGACCCTTCCTGCACGGCCTCTCAGATCATCGTCACCAGAGAACCAGTTTTCGATCAACACGCTCATCAGAGGCTGGCGCACACGCATAACGAGCCAGCCCAGAGTGAGGATCTGCTCAGCGTCATCCACGCCCCGAACCATGTCCGCAAACCGGTCAGGATGATCAGCGACTCTCACAGCAAGCTGCTCACTGATCTCGTCGCCAGGCGTCTCGACCTGTCCCAACAGGTCGATCTCGACTTCAATGTCTTCGATTTGCTCCGTCATCTTCAGGTGTCCTTACCACGTTACTCTCTTGGTCCCCGCCTCTTACCTCCACCGCTCGATCCTCCGATCCCAAGCGCCTGTCTCGCCTCCTCCGAGAACCGGCCCACCCGCCACGTCGCCTCCCCCATCTGGGTGAACGAGTACACACCACTAGAACGTGACATTAACGCGTAACGGCCTTCCATCACCATCTGCCTCCGCGTCGTCGAGTAGTCGGTACAGTAGCCAGCCACGATCTTCGTCAGTTCTTCCTCGTCGTACGTCCGAATCTCTGGCAGTGCGCGAGTTGCGCCGATGGGATCGATATGTTTCTCGGGCTCGGCATCTCCTCGAATCCGTTTGATCCGCTGTTCCTCCAGCGGTGTGCGCGTGCGTGGCCCTGACCCAACATACAACGCTCGCGCGGCTGCTTTCATTAGACGACTATCACCCGATCCCTTGATCCGTTCCAGGCAGGACATCTTCTCGGTCTCGTCGGCCACCCGGCCGTATGCCTGAACCGCTGCCTTACGAACCTCGAGATCATCATCGTGCTCCACCCTGTCGAGAATCACGTCCTTGGCCGAGTCTTCCACGCGCTTACCGAGGTTCTGCAGAGCACGCATTCTGACGCGCCTGTCCGGATTGGTGCACCGACTGATCAGGTCGCTGACCTCGGGCTTCTCGTAGCCGACCCCGATCGCCTTGGCCCGCGCAACGATCTCCGAATCATCCGACTCGAGCAGCACCCGCATTTCCTCGTAGAGTGCCTTCGGATGCGGCATCGTAGAACTGAAGACGGATCGAGAAGAGAACACGGGTCTGATTTCCCCAAGTAGCCTCAAGATCCGACCCCGGTCTCCGGACTGAATGACCTGAACAGCGGCCGTCGTGAAGGGCTCGACCAGATGTCCGATAGCCTTGCGGACCCCATATTCCACACGATCCTCAGGGTCAAGCTCCCACAGGGCCGCCCATAGCTGTTCGAACGCCTCCTCGGGGTAGCCTAAGAGGACGCGCGTCATTTCGAACATCACATAATGGCCGTCATCGAAGAGCCCCTTCTGCTTAACGATCTTTATGAGCCGGACAAGGAGCGCAACCTTCCTCTCAGTGCCAGCAGGTGACGAGATCAGGGCATCCAGATACAGGTAGAGCCCGCGCATTCGTGTGTGGCTGCGCTGCGTAAACCAGTGCTCCGCCATCCGGGTGGCACGTTCACTGAGCGTAGCGTCATCCGACAGGGCTGCAGAGAGCATCACCGGCATCGTCGCGTGTACGCAGGATCGGGCGACACCTGCGAGATGGCTCAACCGGTCGTCCGTTTCGCTCAGATGAAGCAGGTCAAGAAGCCTTTGCGGGTGCGTTTCCAGCACCTGTCTCAGCCTCGTCACCGGTACCGATCCGTGCTTCACCCGCGTAATGCCGTCGGCCGCGTCCGCTTCGACCTTAAGGGCCTCGAGCAGACCGATCTCCATTTTGAAGCGCTGCTCCAGGTTCGATCCATCTTCCATCGAGGGTTCCTCCACCGTCTCGACGACATCCTTGAGCGCTGCGCGAGCCCGATGAATCCGACTCATCACCGTACCGATCGGCACTCCGAGCTCGTCCGCAATCTCCTGATACGTCAGACCGGCGCGATAGTAGAGGTCGAGTATCTGGCGATGGGAAGCCGCCAATCGATCCATTCCGAGGATCAGGAGACCATCCAGTGGCTCCTTTTCTTCCGGTGCTGGAGGATCAAAGCTCAGCGCGACCGGTTCAGTTCGCTGGGAGCGATACTAGGACCGGCAGATGTTGAGCGCGATCTGGCGGACCCAACTGCCAAAGGCGTCCGGGTCGCGAAGCTGATACAGCTTCTGATAGGCCTCGACGAACGTCTCGAGGACCAGATCATCGGCGTCGTCCGGGCATCTTGCGAACTTCGCACAGACTTGACGGACCCGAGGCTCGTGGACCTTCATCCGTTCGGTGAAAGCCTCCTGGGTCGTTGCCTGAATGTCGACTGTTTTTAGACTCATTTGCCCTGTAGACGCGCTTCTATTCCGATTATTCCATCCAGGCACAAAAAAAACCCGCATCCGGAATCCGGAGCGGGCATTCGATACTGCGATCTGGCTACAACTATCCGCTCCGATGACGCCTCTCTGTAAGGGCGCACCACCACAAGCCGGCACCAGTGCCGAGTGTCAAAACGAAAGAGCTGTGGGGCAGATTCTTCATCACATCTTTAAGACTAGGGAAGCGGAGCCTCTGTGTCAAATCCCTGGCCTGCCCGAAAATTACCTTCGAAAGGAAATTTAACGTTTTGGCACAGAAAGTGCCTCCGGAGGCACAATTAACCTTTGTCGTCTCGGATCCGTTCGCCACGGTGGACTTTGTCTACCGAAAGACGTTAATTCACGGGCCTATTGAGGAGACGAGATGCCCGACAAACCGAACCTGCTCTACATCCACTCGGACCAGCACAGCCCGTTCGTCACCGGCTGTTACGGCTGCGATTCGGTCGATACACCCAATCTGGATGCGCTCGCCGCTCGCGGTGCCGTACTCGAGAACGTCTACTGCCCCTCGCCCATCTGCGTTCCATCCCGGATGTCTATGCTCACGGGACGGTATCCGCACGAGAATCACGTGTGGACCAACACCCATATGCTCGATTCCGCCATCCCCACCTTCGCACACGCGATGGGGGCGGCCGGATACGATCCCGTCCTGGTCGGCCGGATGCACTCGGTCGGTCCCGATCAGCTGCACGGCTACTCGGAACGCTATGTTGGCGATCACGGACCGAACTACCTCGGCGGCGTGGGCGCGAATCACGGGATGCTTCACGGAACCGCCGGACCGAGTCGTGTCAGCATCCGGAAATCAGGCATTGGTCAGTCCGCCTATCAGGTTCACGACGAGGACGTTACCGCATCTGCGGTCGACTACCTGAACCGGCTCGGTGTTCAGAATCGCGCGGGCACAATGGCCAAGCCGTTCAGCCTGTCGGTCGGCTTTATGCTCCCCCATCAGCCTTTCGTCGCACGACGTGAGGACTTCGAACGATTCGCCGATCGTGTTCCGCCCCCACAGACGGCAGCCCCCTTCTCGGACGACTTGCACCCGCACTTCAAGAACTGGCGAGAGAAGTGTGGCATCGTTGACGTCCCGGATGAAGAGATCCAGCGGGCCCGAATCGCCTACTGGGCCCTCGTCTACCGGATGGACGTGATGATCGGCCAAATCCTGGACACGCTGCGGGAAAATGGGTTCGAGGAGGACACACTCGTCATCTATTCATCTGACCACGGCGAACAGGTCGGTGAACACGATCTCTGGTGGAAACAGACGTTCTATGACGACTCGGCGAAAGTGCCGGCCATCCTCGCGTGGCCCGGACGGATCTCCGAGGGAAGCCGAATCGACAACGTGATCAGTTCGCTCGACATCAACGCCACGATGGTCGACGCACTGGGAGGCCCCGCTCTTCCCACGAGCCGAGGTCGCACGCTTCTGCCGTTGTTCGAGAACACCAACGCGGACTGGGACGACGTCGCCTTTTGCGAGTATTGCACCGACAAGGGAGAGATCCAGAGGATGGTGCGGAAGGGGCCGTGGAAACTCAGCTACTATCACGGCCAGCCATCGACCCTGTTCAACGTCGATGAAGATCCGCGGGAAACACAGGATCGCATATCCGATCCCGACTGTGTGGATGTCGTCCGCGAACTGACCAACCGCGTCCTCGACGGATGGGACCCAGACGCCATCTGGGCAGAGATCCAGACCAAGCAGACGGAAGCGCGGGTGATGTCACAGTGGACGCGGAATGTGAAGCCGGCGGACACTCACCGCTGGAACCTGCGTCCTGAAATGGACTACCTGGAATAGCTGAACAGACAACGTAGTAGGGGTAAACAAGAATCCTCTCCTGCTAGCGGGCCTGTCCCGCCGTAGCCTTTTCGGAGCGGGAAGAGGACAGATCTCGCCGCAGCCTTGGCGGAGGCGGGGTCAGGTGAGGGCCTAAAGAGGAGCACGAGTATATGGCAGGAAACAACGCAGCAATCGGGGGTGGCGGATTTCATCACGTCGCCATCCGCGCCTACGATTTCGACGCTTCAGTGAAGTTCTACACAGAAGTCCTCGGATTCACCGAAAAGATTGCCTGGGGTGAAGATCGCGGTCGAGCCGTGATGCTCGACACCGGTGACGGGAACTACCTCGAAATTTTCGCCAACGGTGAGGAGGGCTCAAAGCCTGAAGGCGCGATCATTCACTTCGCGCTCCGTACGAACGATGTAGATGGCGTGATCGCGAAGGCGCGTTCAGCTGGTTGTGAGGTCACTGTTGAGCCCAAAGACCTCACCATCCAGAGCCGACCCGCCCCCACACCCCTCCGTCTCGCCTTCTTTAAAGGTCCGGACGGCGAAATCATCGAACTGCTGGATAACGAAACGACATGATAAGGACCTGGTCATCCTGAGCGGAGTCGAAGGACGACTAGGTTCGTATATGCCTACACTTCGACTCCGCTCAGTGTGACGGATCTACGGGAGCCCGTAGCCACAGGGAGGATAGATGCACCCAGCGTACCAAATGAGCGACTGCTCAGACGACAACCTGAAGTTCGCCGTCCAGACGGGCGTCAACCACATCGTGCACGCGGACCACTCGCCGTTTATGGCCGAGGGCAAGGGATACTGGAGTAAAGACAAGCTATCCGAGTTCCGCGAGCGCGTGGAATCCCACGGGATCACGCTCGCCGTGATGGCGCCACCGCTCCACTCAAGCTTCGTAGACCGCGCACACAAGCCGAACATTATGCTCGGCAACGATCAGCGGGATCGTGACATCGACGACATCATCGAGTGCGTAAAGGCGGCCGGAGAAGCCGGCATCCCTTGCCTGAAATACAACATGACACTCCTCGGCGTCGTCTCGACAGGACACAGCCCGGGGCGTGGTGGTTCGACCTACCGCTACTTCAACTTTGAAGAGATGCAGGAACAGAACAAGGAACTGACCCAGGCGGGCGCAGTAGCCGCGGACGAGATGTGGGAACGCATCGAGTACTTCCTCAAGCGCGTCATTCCCGTCGCCGAAGAGTACAAGGTCAAGATGGGATGCCATCCGCACGATCCGGGCATGCCGCCTGAAGGGTTCCGCGGGATCGATCGCGTGCTCGGTACCGTCGACGGCCTCAAGAAATTCTGTAACCTCGTCGACAGTCCCTACCACGGACTCAACTTCTGTCAGGGCACCGTATCGGAGATGCTGGAGGATCCGGGCAAGGAGATCTTCGACGTCGTTCGCTACTTCCTGCAGCAGAAGAAGGTGTTCATGGTTCACTACCGAAATATCCGCGGAAAGCGACTCGCCTTCGAAGAGACCTACATCGACGAAGGCGATGTGGATATGTGGGAGACGATGAAGGTGTATCACGAGGAAGGATATGACGGCGTCTTCTGCCCCGATCACGTCGCCCATTCTGATCAGGACAGTCGGTGGGGTCACCGCCAGCGCGCCTTCACCGCCGGCTACATCAAGGCGCTGATCAAGGCCGTGCAGAATCCATAGACGATAGCCGCTCCAGTATGCAAGAAGCCCCGGACCAGAGAGAAGGTCCGGGGCTTCTTTGTTTTCATTAGATGCGTGACTTGCTGCCGATCAGGAGCCCGTCAGGTTGAGACCGAGAATCACGGCGACGACAACCAGGATGACGACGAGCGCCGAGGTGCCGATCGGAATCTCGGAGTCCGTGCTCTCCCGGTTGGGATCGGCACCCAGCAACAGCGCGCTTGGATCCGAGAAGGTTCGCGCCACCGCGTGCACCAGCGAGGTTGCGCCAGCGAGTGTGCCATCATAGACGACCACGCAGGCATTGACAACGCGTTCACCGATCCAGCGACCTGGTTTCCGGTATAACCAGTCGGTATCGAGCGCGACCGTGGGATGTCCACCTAGCTGTCCCCTGAGAACCCAGAAGCCCAACCACGTGAACAGCAGAACCTGACACATCTCGACGACGTGGAAGGGATCGTATGGGTCGTAACTGATCGGATACGGCAGGATCGCATACAGCACGCCAGGGAACAGCCCGATCCCCAGGTTAAGCGCGGCCATACAGCCCATCGCCACATACATACAGTTGGGAATCGGTTCGACCTTGTGCGGCTTCTCGGGACCGAACCACGTGAAGTAAGGCAGCTTCAGACCCGTGTGCAGGAACGTTCCGACGGAGGCCAGATGGAGCAACTTCTCCGCCCAGGCGAATCCAGCGTCTCCCGCCGCGGCAACCGTGATCGACTTGCTGACGAATCCACTGAAGAGCGGGAATCCGGAGATCGAGAAGGCGCCGATCATATAGAGATACATACTCCACTTGAGCGCCTTCGTTAGCCCGCCTAGCTCGGTAAGTTTGCGCTTCCCCGTCGCCTGAAGCACGGCACCCGCGCCCATAAACAGCAGGCCCTTATACAGAATGTGCGTAAAGGCGTGAGCCGATGCCCCGTTGATGGCCATTTCTGTGCCGATACCGACACCAGCCACCATATAGCCAACCTGGCTGATGATGTGATAGGCCAGGATCCCGCGAATGTCGTTCGCGAGCACGGCGTAGACGACACCGTAAAGCGCCATCGCCACGCCCACGGGCAGCAGGATATCCCATCCCGCGAATCCGCGCGCCAGCGTGTAGATCGCCGTCTTCGTCGTGAACGCACTGAGAAAGACCGCGCCCGTGATCGTCGCCTTGGGATAGGCGTCGGGCAGCCAGGCGTGCAGCGGCGGGATGGCAGCGTTCAGCGCGAACCCACTGAGAATCAACCAGCTATACGTCTCCCCGGGCTCGAACGTCGTGAACGCGAGCGACCCTGTTTCCGTCAGCCGCCAGAGGATACCTGCGAGCAGAAGGCCGCCGCCGGCGAGATGCACGTTCAGATACCGCATACCCGCCCGGTAGGACATCGACGAGCGTCGCGCCCAGACCAGCCAGACCGAACCGACCGCCATCAGCTCCCAGAAGACCAGCACGGTAAACATATCGCCCGCGTAGGCGACACCGACGGCCCCTCCGCTGTAGAGGAGGGCGGCCACCTGCTGACTCGTGTCCTTCAGGTGGAACGCGTAGACGCCACCCAGCGTGGCCGCCATACAGAAGACGATGCTGAAGAGCTTCCCGAGCCGCGTGACCTCGAACGGCGCGAGTTCGTAGTCCAGGAAGGGTACGCGGGCGTAGACACCCGGCTCCAGGTTGATCAGGTATGCGAGGGCGGATATCGGCGCCAGAATGAAGAGAGACGACCGAAACGCCTTAGGGACGATCGGCAGGAGAATGGCGCCCGCCAGGAAGAAGACTACAGGAGGCCACTCAGCCATGCTGCACCTCCTCTTCTGACGCGCCTTCGCCCTCTTCGACGTCGTAGTAGGTCTCGGTCTGATCCAGGAACCAGTGTCCGATCGCCTTCGACACGACGATGATGAGCACGCAACTCACAAAGCCGAACACGGCGTAGAACCCTTTGATCATATACCAGGGCGCATCGTGATGATGAACGAAGAACTCGGCCACAATGCTGAGAACCATCGCCACGATGATCGCGATCCATGTGTTGCGGCTTACCATGCCCCCGCTCCCGAGATGGCCCCGACCGTTTGGGTCGCCAGGCTGAAGAAGTGGAAGAAGGCGTCAGGCGTCACACCCAGCACGACAGCCAGGAGCGCGCAGATGACGATCGGTACGAGCATGAAGTTACTCGCTTCACCGTGGTCGTCGTGATGATCGTCTTCATCGTGAGCTGGCTCCTTGAGGAACGCTCGGGTCACGATCGGCACCAGATAGCCGGCATTCAGCACACCGCTGACCAGCAGGATCACGAGGAACCAGGTCTGCCCTGCGTCAGCCGCACCCGCTGCGAGATACCACTTACTGAGGAACCCGCCGATCGCCGGCATACCCGCCAAACCGAGCGCTCCGATCGCGAAGGCCGCCATCGTATACGGCATCTTGTGACCGATGCCGTCGAGCTGGCTGATCTTGGTCTTGTGGGCTGTCACGTAAATCGCCCCGGCGCAGAAGAAGAGGGTGATCTTCATCGCCGCGTGCGTGGCGATGTGGAACAGAGCACCCGTGAACGCGGCCGGCGCCAGGATCGCACAGCCCAGCAGGATGTAGGACAGGTGACCGACTGTCGAGTAGGCCAGACGTGCTTTCAGGTCATCCTGTCGGATGGCGATCAGCGAGGCGATCAGGATCGTCGCTCCTGCCAACACCGCTAGGATCCGTGACGCGCCGATGTCGTGCATCAGAGATGGGCCGAAGATGAAGCCCGCCACACGTGCCACGCTGAAGACACCGGCCTTAACAACGGCGACGGCGTGCAGCAACGCGCTGACGGGTGTCGGCGCGACCATCGCCGACGGCAGCCAGCTGTGCATCGGCATCAGACCGCCCTTAACACCGAACCCGATCAGGAAGAGAATGAAGACACCAAGCAGAAGTCCCGGATCGGAACTCGCACTCAGGATACCGCCTGCAGCGAACTCGAGTGTCCCTGCCTCGTTGAACGTGATGGCCGCAGCCGGAATCAGCGCGAGACCGCCCGGCAACAGGAACATCAAATACTTGCGACCTGCATTAACGGCTTCCTCCGTGCCCTTGTGAACAACCAGCGGATACGTCGCCAGCGTCAGGACTTCGTAGAAGAGCAGATATGTAAGCAGGTTGGCGGCGAAGCAGAGTCCGATCGTGGACGAGAGACAGACCGCCAGGAACGCGAAGAAGCGCGTCTGCCGATGCTCGTTGGCCCCACGCATATAGCCGATGGAATAGAACAGCGTCAGCGTGTACAGGAGCGACGCCGACATCGCGAACATGATGCCCATCGCGTCGACGCGGAACCCGAGCGTGATACCCGGCGAGAGCTCCAGCAGTGTCAGTGAAACTGTGCCGCCACTCAGGATGACAGGCAGCATTCCCGCAACCAGTGCGAGCTTGGCCACTGCCGCCGTGATCGAGATGCCTTCCCGGACGTTGGGCTGCTTGTCGAAGAAGATGGACAGCAGGGCCCCCACCAGGCTGACGGCAACCGCCAGAAGCGGTGTTATGGACGTCACGTTTTCCATCACATCCCGCCCACGGCCGATGCGACCGGCTCAAGCAGATGGGTCACGATAACGGCATTGCCAAACCCGAGTGCCACGAGAAGGAATGCAAGCACGACTGTGGGCACGAACATCGAAGCGGGCGCTTCACCGACCGGCTCAGGCGCGTTCTCGTTCTGGCTTTCATCACGATAGACGTGCTCGATCATCCGGAAGAAGTAGATCGCCGTGAGCAGACTGCTGATCAGGATGACGACGATAAAGATCCAGTTGCCCGCCTGGATGCCGCCCCGGACCAGATACCACTTCGAGAAGAAGCCGGCCGTCGGGGGCACACCGATCATCGACATCGCGCCGATCGTAAAGGCGACCATCGTCCACTTCATCTGACGCCCGAGACCGCCGAACTGGGCGACCTCCAGGGCTTTCGTCTTCAAGCGCACAGACCCACCGACCAGGAAAAGGCAGGCCTTCATCGTCGCGTGATTGAGTATGTGGAGCAGTGCACCGACCATACCCAGCGTGGTCCCCAGCCCGATACCGACCGCGATATACCCGACCTGGCTTACGGAACTGAACGCCAGCATTCGTCGGTAGTCTTTCTGAGCCATCGCCCAGACCGAACCCACGATGATACCCACCGCGCCCAACCAACCGACGATGGCCAGCACCGGAATGCTGTCGCGCATGTAGGAGACGCCGAAGACGTCCAGAACCATTCGGATCAACCCGTAGGCTGCGACCTTCGTCATAATCGGTGCGATCAGCGAGCTGACGGCTTGCGGAGCAAAGGCGTAGGCGTCCGGCAACCACAGGTGCAACGGGAAGAGCGCCATCTTCAGGCCCAGACCCAGCACGATCATTGCTGCGCCGGCAAGGACCACACGGGAGTCGTGGAGCGCGGGAAGCAGATTGGCCAGGTCGGCCATGTTGAGCGTCCCGGTGGCGAAGTAGAGGAAACCGACGCCAAGCAGGTAGAATCCGCCACCCAGAGAACCCAGGATGAGGTATCGAAACGCCCCTACTGCGCCTCGACGATCACCGGCAGCGATCAGGGCGTAGGCTGACAGAGATGAGATCTCTAGCCAGACGTAGAAGTTGAACATATCGCCAGTGAGCACCATTCCCGTCAGACCCGACAGGAGCAGCATCGCCAGCGAATAGATAACGGTAAACCGTTGAGGGGTATCGTCGAGAATCGAGTTTCTGGCGTAGACCATGACCAGGAATCCGATACTGGTCACGATGCTCGTCACGAAAGCCGAGAGATGATCCAGGACAAAGACGATGCCGACTGGCGGCGCCCATCCACCCATCTGGTGAACCATCGGTCCCGAGGCCATCACATCGAACAGGCCACGCAGCGAGATCACCATCACAGCGCCGGATGCCAGCACGGCCAGCGGGTAGACAAGAGACCGCACGCGCAACCCGATCAGCGGGATCAGGATGCCGGCGCCCAGGTAGATGGCCGGGATGAGGACAGGTAGTGTCTGTTCAGACATGTCAGCGGAGCCGCTTCAGCAGCTCGTCCTCATCGAGGGTGTCGTAGGATTGTTTGATCCGGATCAGCAGGCTCAAAGCCACGCCGGTTGTGGCCACACCGACAACGATGGCCGTCAGCACCAGAACGTGAGGCAATGGGTTGTCGTAGAGGGTCGGGTCGTCCAGGAGACCTCCCTGCCCATCCTTTGTCAGGATTGGGGCCGTGCCTCCCTTTTTAGCCCCGCCGTGGATGAAGAACAGGAACGTCGCCGTCTGGAAGATGCCCATCGCGATCACCTTCCTCAGGAGGTCGCGCTTGGCGATCATCCCGTAGAAGCCGAGCGTGAGCAGCAGGACGATGAGGATATACGCGTAATTGGCCTGAACGTAGCTCATTCGGGTGACGCTCCGTCGAGCAGTTGATCGTACACGGTAACCAGGGCGCCCCAGACACCGAGGCCGATCCCCGTCTCAACGAGAAGGATCGCCAGGTAACGGCGGACAGCAGGCTCCTCGCCGAGGAATCCGAGGACACCATAGTCGAGGAAAGATCCGCCGTAGACGATGCCGAACACGCCTGTCAGGTAATAGATCAGAACGCCGATTCCTGCCATCGTCAGTGCGGTTCGTGTAGAGAATTGCTGACGCGAGGCTTCGGCGCCGAACACGATCCTGGGTAGCACGGTGCTCATCGCGAGCAGGACGCCTCCCTGGAACCCGCCGCCCGGGCTGTAGTGCCCGTGTGCGATCACGTAGAGGGCGAACATCTGCAGAAACGGCACGGCCAGCCGCGTGACGGTATCGACGATGACGCTGGGATGACGGTCGATCACTGGTCATCCTCCTTGCGACCCGTCAACAGGATACACCAGGCAGCTGCAGCGGCAGTGAAGACGACCGTCGTCTCACCTAGCGTGTCGAAGCCCCGGTAGTCTGCCAGAACCGACGTCACGACGTTCGGCGTGCGCGTATCCCGATACGACCGCAAGAGGTACTGCGTCGCCACGTGCGTGCTGGCCGGCGATTTAGGATCGCCCAGTGCGGCAAAGTCGGTGCCCGCGTAGATCAGCAGCCCAGCGAAGGCCGCCAGCACGAGGAGCGTCAGGCCCTTCATTCCTTACGTCCTTCCAGCCTGCGGAGCGCCAGTAGATAGAAGAGTGTGGTCAGCGCGGCTCCCAGCGACGCCTCGGTGAGCGCGACATCCACCGCACCCAGCGCGCTAAAGAGGCCTGCCATCACGAAGCTGTACGCCCCCAGAAGCACGATGGACGCCAGCGATGAGCGGACCTCAAGAGCGACCACCGCGACAACCAGCAGAACAATCAGGAGGATGAGATCGATTTCGAAAATCATGAGGAGGACCCCTTGTCAGACGACCACATCGGGATCCCGGACCTCAGAGCGGACCGGAACAACGCGTGGGCACCCGTAGGGCTGGCCACGGCGTAGAACAGGACGATCGCGAAGATCTTGATGGTCGCAGGCGTAATCCCTTCGTAGACGCCGATGCCCAGCAGGATCAGGATCGCGCCCATCGACTCGGACATACTCGACGCGTGCATTCGGGTGTAGACATCAGGCAGGCGGAGCAGACCGATCGCGCTGACAACCAGGAAGAAGACACCGGCCACCATCAGAACAGCGGCGAGGATCATCATTCGCCACCTCCTATGGATGCGTCTCCATCCTGCGCGTTCTCGAGATACTTGGACACCCCGAGTACGCCTACGAAGTTCAGCAGCGCGTATACCAGGGCAAGGTCGATAAACATATCAAGACGGTTGAATACCACGCCAAGTACGATGATCAGCAGGACGCCGTTCACACCGATCACGTTGACGCCCACCAATCGATCGAAGATCGTGGGTCCCTTGACCGTACGGATCAGGTTGAGGGCAATCAGGAGGGCCATAGCGATGGCGATGCCAAGAACGAGCTGGCTCAAGACTCGATCCCCCCTGAAGAACGGATCCAATCGGTCATCTCTTCTGGCTCGCCCTGCTCTTCACCGAACGTGGCCGCGATCCGGTTGGCCAGATCGCCGCTGCTGACATCGCCGGCCAGTTTCGGGTTCAACGTGTGAACCAGATACCGGCCATCGTCGATATCGACAGTGATGGTGCCGGGCGTAAGCGTGATGTGATTCCCGAAGAATGTCTGAGGAATGCTTCGCTTCAGTGTGGTCCGGAACTTGATAAACGCGGGATCGATCGGCTGTTTCGGGCTCAGCAAAATGGCAGCGACCTGAAGATTGGCCGACACGACGTCGTAGAAGAGCCGGAAGGGATAGATAATCAGTCTGATATAGGAGATTCCGCCAAGGGGAACGCCGAAGGAGCGGCCGGCCCCACCGATTATCAGGGGACGGTCCTTCGTGAGATAGACAGCCATGGCGCAAGAAACGGCGCCAAACCCGATCGCCAGCGGCGTGTAATGGCCACTCAGAAGCAGCCACGTAACCATCAGCAGAACGAAGAGGATGATGCTCTCGATCGCTTTGCCGGTGGATGAAGGCTGCTTATCGGGCGTATCGGCCATAGAGTTCTATTCCTGGGGGTTTTGGCGGATTCGGAGGGCACTTTTGTGCCCAAACCGCGTCAAGATAGGGTGGCCCGACGCGGCGAGTCAAGACCTATCTAAGATTTCCAGTAGCAGAAGGGAACGCCGGAATCCCTTGCCAGAGTGGGAGAAACGGCGTTTATCTACCCTCGGATTGAGACGGACTTCTGACAGGAATCGCCCACTCTACTACTGAGGGCGTACCCCGGACCACATATCGAACACACGGCCTCGCCAATCGATGACCGACCTAGAACTCAACCTACCCCTCACCCACCAACTTCTCCTCGAAGGCATCGACGCTGGCCTGCATCCCGGCGCCCAGATCTACGTCTCACAGAGAGGTGCAGTTGTTGCCAACGACGGCATCGGAGAATCCCGTCCGGGTGTCCCGATGACCTGCGACACCTTGAACCTCTGGATGTCGTGTACAAAGCCCATCACCGCGGTTCTCCTTGGGCAGCTGTGGGAACAGGGTCAGATGGACATCGATGCCCCGGCCGCCGAAGTCATCCCTGAGTTCGCGCAGGCGGGGAAATCCGATATCACCTTCAGGCACATCCTCACCCATACCGGGGGATTCCGGACGGAACCAGCGGATCTGTATGAGCTCGATTGGGACGATGCTGTCGCGAGCGTCTGTGAACTGGAACTCGAGCCGGACTGGTTACCCGGGGAACGGGCCGGCTACCATCCCTCGACGAGTTGGTATGTCCTCGGTAAAGCCCTCTGCCGGATCTACGGTGAGCCCTTTCCTGAGGTGGTCCGGAGTCGACTCTTCGACCCTGTCGGAATGAGAGACTCCTGGATCGGGATCCCGCCTGACCGACAGAACGAATACGGCGAGCGAATCGGGTGGATGCATCTCACTCGCAGAGCGTTGGAACCCCACGATGCCTCCAACAGCCAGTCGGGGACCGCGCAGGTCCGGCCCAGCGGAAACGGTCGTGGCCCGATCCGGGAGTTGGGCCGCTTCTACGAAATGCTTCTCGCTGGAGGGGAAGGATTCCTGACAGAGAGGACGATCACAGCCCTGACCTCCAGACAACGTGTGGGCCTGTTCGATCAAACCTTCCAGCACGAGATGGATTGGGGCCTTGGCTTCATGGTCGACAACAATCGCTACGGTCCCGACACCGTCCCCTACAGCTTTGGCCGACACGCGTCGCAATCGGTGTTCGGCCACGGCGGATCCCAGTCCTCCGCCGCCTTCGCAGACCCTGAACACGATCTAGTCGTCGCCCTCGTCTGCAACGGTATGCCCGGCCAACCCCGCCACAACGTCCGTGCCCGCGACCTCCATACGGCCATCTACGAGGACCTGGGCCTCAGCTGAGTTACAATACTGGCCGTGTCCTTTCTCCGGTACACGAAAAGGGCGCCAGCCTAACGGCCGACGCCCTGTATTCTTCGTGGCTTTGTGCCTTGGTGGTTCCGCTCTAAACAGTTAGCGAAGCCTTCACATACTCCCGTTTCATCAACGCGATCGTCGAGATCGAGATCTGCTTCGGACACACAGCCTCACACTCACCGTGATTCGAGCAGTTACCGAACCCTTCCTCATCCATCTGGTCGACCATACTCAGCACGCGCTGCTTCCGCTCGGGAGCGCCCTGCGGCAGCTTCGCGAACTGGGTGATCTTGGCCGCCGTGAACAGCGAAGCCGAAGCGTTCGGGCACGCCGCAACGCAGGCCCCACATCCAATACAGGCGGCAGCATCCATCGACAAATCCGAATCCACCTTGCTCACCGGAAGGGAGTTAGCATCCGGGGCATTCCCCGAGTTCACAGAGATATACCCGCCTGCCTGGATGATGCGGTCGAACGAACCACGATCGACCACTAGATCCTTCACAATCGGGAACGCGCTGGAACGCCACGGCTCGATCGTGATCGTGTCACCGTCCCTGTAATGGCGCATGTGGAGCTGGCAAGTCGCTGTCCCGTTTATTGGCCCGTGAGGAACACCGTTGATCACGAGACTGCACATCCCGCAGATCCCTTCGCGGCAATCGCTATCGAACTCGATCGGATCTTCCCCCTTCTCGATCAGATCCTCGTTCACAACATCGATCATTTCGAGGAAGGACATATCAGGGTTCACATTCTCCGCCTTGTAGGGCACGAGCTTGCCCGGCTTGTCAGGACCCTCTTGACGCCAGATGTGAAGGTTGAGTGTAAGGTTCGCCATTATCTGTCCGTTATTTGTAGCTGCGCTGCGTGAGCTTCACGTTGTCGAACGTCAGGTCTTCCTTGTGCAGACCGGGCTCACCGTCACCGTTGTATTCCCAGGCCGCCACATACGAGAATTCGTCGTCTCTTCGGAGTGCCTCGCCGTCCTCCGTCTGACTCTCTTCGCGGAAATGGCCGCCACACGATTCCGAGCGATTCAGCGCGTCTCGCGCCATCAGTTCACCGAGCTCGAAGAAGTCGGCCAGACGGCCGGCCATCTCCAGATTCTTGTTGAACTGGTCCGCTTGGCCGGGAACGGCCACGTTCTGCCAGAAGTCTTCGCGAAGCTTCGGAATCTCTTCGAGCACCTTGTTGAGACCCGATTCACTCCGGGCCATTCCGACATACTCCCACATCAACAGACCCAGCTCACGTTGATACTGCCGCACCGTCTTCTTGCCGTTGATGCTGAGCAGCTTGTCGATCTGTTCTCTCACCTGCTGCTCGGACTGTTCGAACGCAGGGTGCGAGATGTCGATCGGCTCGGGCTGGTCCGCCAGATAGTCACCGATGGTGTAGGGTATCACGAAGTATCCGTCGCAGAGCCCCTGCATCAGTGCACTGGCGCCAAGCCGGTTCGCCCCGTGATCCGAGAAGTTGGCCTCGCCGAGGACGAACAGTCCCGGCACGTTGCTCATCAGGTCGTAGTCGACCCACAGGCCACCCATCGTGTAGTGCACGGCCGGATAGATCCGCATCGGAACCTTGTAAGGATTCTCACCCGTGATGCGCTCATACATCTCGAACAAGTTGCCGTAGCGTTCGCGAATCACGTTCTCACCCAGACGCTTGATCGCGTCCGTAAAGTCGAGATAAACCGACAGTCCCGTCGGCCCGACTCCGCGCCCTTCATCGCAGACCTGCTTCGCGTTGCGAGAGGCCACATCGCGCGGAACGAGGTTACCGAAACTCGGGTAACGGCGCTCGAGATAGTAATCGCGATCCTCTTCCGGGATCTGATCGGGCGACCGTGAATCGCCCTTCTCTTTGGGCACCCAGACACGGCCGTCATTCCGCAGACTCTCGCTCATCAGCGTCAGCTTCGACTGATGGTCACCGGAAACGGGGATACAGGTCGGATGAATCTGTGTGTAGCAGGGATTCGCAAATAAAGCGCCACGCTTGTGGCAACGCCAGGCCGCCGTCACGTTGCTGTTGATGGCGTTCGTCGACAGGAAGAACACCGCGCCGTATCCGCCCGTCGCCAGGATCACGGCGTCTCCCACGTGTCGCTCGATCTCGCCCGTCACCAGATTCCGTCCGACGATCCCGCGCGCTTTACCGTCCACCAGGACGAGATCATACATTTCGAACCGGGAGTGCATCTCGACCTGACCGGTCGAAACCTGGCGACTCAGGGAACTGTAGGCGCCGAGCAGCAGTTGCTGACCGGTCTGTCCCCGCGCGTAGAAAGTTCGGGAAACCTGGGCGCCACCGAACGACCGGTTGGCGAGCAGTCCGCCGTAGTCGCGTGCGAAAGGCACACCCTGAGCGACACACTGATCGATGATGTTGTTGCTCAGCTGGGCGAGACGATGGACGTTCGCTTCACGCGACCGATAGTCGCCCCCCTTCACCGTATCGTAGAAGAGCCTCCAGACGCTATCGCCGTCGTTTGGGTAGTTTTTCGCCGCGTTAATGCCGCCTTGAGCGGCGATGCTGTGCGCGCGTCGCGGAGAGTCCTGAATACAGAAGCTCTTCACGTTGTATCCCATCTCGCCGAGCGACGCGGCCGCGCTCGCACCGGCGAGCCCCGTCCCCACGACGATCAGGTTGTATTTCCGCTTGTTTGCCGGGTTGACCAGCTTGAGGTCGCGCTTCCGATTGTCCCACTTCTGCTCAATCGGGCCGTCAGGAATTCTGGAATCGAGGTTCATCAGGGTGCTCCCGAGAGATAAATCCAGATCGGAATGATCAGAAAGCCGACCGAAATTAGAACGGCAAGCGCCCGACCTGCGGAATACAGAACGGGCGTGTAGCGATCGTGATAGAAGCCCAGAGACTGCGCGGCGCTCCAGAAAGCGTGGCTGAGGTGCAGGCCAAGCAGAATCATCGCGACGACATACCCCACCACCCATTCCACCTGCTGGAATTTCTCAACGACGAGTCTATGGAGATCTCGGACCTCCACGCCGTCGACCGTCGTCACGTAGCCTTCCGCTTCCGCGGGGCCATACTTGAAGGTCCGGACGTGGACGACAAGGAAGATGAGAATCAGGATCCCCGTGTAGATCATCGTGGACGATCCGACCGTCTTCCGGCTCGCCCCACCCCCGGATTTCAGCTTTGCGTAGCTGTCCGGGCGGGCGGCCCACTTGCCGCGCGAGATCGAAATCGCCGTAATCACGTGAATCACGAGACAGGCGATCAAGAACATTTCGACAAGCACAAGAAGACCGCCAAGGCTGATCAGAAAGTGGCCGTAGCGGTTGAACGCATCCCCATTACCGGAGAGAAGCTGCAGATTGCCAGCGAGATGCCCGATCACGAACCCGAGCATGATGATGCCGGTCAGCGACATCATGATCTTCTGCCCGACACTCGATCTCAAGGCGGAACCGATTGACGCCATACCTCAATGCCTCATCGAAGGTCCTAAGCCATTAACAAAACTGTGCCTAAGCTACTCACTGCATTAGAATTCGTCAAGAAATCCACCATCTTACAGCCGCCCTTCGCCCGTAAGACTGACATAGCCCGCAGGACCAGCCACACCTCGTGGGACCGCCAAGCTTCGTGGAGACCGGCCTTCGGCCGGGAACATTTGCTACCACGGCACCTCGATCCCCAACTCCCCTGCCAGTTCCTCCAATCGCTCCCGATGTCGCGCCCCCACAGGAATCCCCTCCTCACGATACTCCCGCTCCCGTATCGCCTCGATCGTCCCAGGCAGAAGCGCCTGATCGAACCCGACCAACGGCTTGAGGTCACGAACCTTCCGAACATATATATCCATCTCCTGCTTCAACCGTTCGGGATCCGTGAACAGGTCGATCCTCAACGCGATTACGAACGCGCCCTGATTCGCCCCTTCGTATTCCCACGGACGACGCGCTTCCTCGATCCCCAACCCGGAAAGCAGCCCACCCCAGGACTGGCAGATCGCCCCCAGCCCTAACGACCGAAATACCACAGCAGGTGCGATCTCGGCGATCGTTTCACGATGCTTCGAGCTGTCATACAGGTCATGCATCGCGCCGAAGTCGAGGATCAGGGAAGTCTCTTCGGACGTGGGTGTCAGAAAGGACATAGGCGACCCGCCACCCGCGCTATAAATGGGAGCCCCTTCTTTCATCCGCATCTGATGCCCGGACGTGACGTACATCAGCAGGTCGTGCCCCAGCCCCAATCTCGAATAGATCCCGGCTGCCCCGAAGTGCCCGTGATTTCGGCTCACCATCACCGCGACCCCGGACGCCTTCGCCTTCTCGATCGCAGACAGGGTTCCTTCATAGGCCGGGAAGTATCCCAGCCCCCCATCCCCGTCCACCAGTACGCTGACAGGCGTCTCCTTGACGACCTGGACATCGGGATTCGCGTTCAGCACCCCGTCCCGCATCAGCCGGGCATAGGTCGCGATCTGCTGAGTGCCGTGGCTGACCACACCGCGGAGATCGTTGTCGGTCAGCCAGCCCGCGAGTTGATTTGCCCGCACACCAGGCAGACCAGCCACCGTGGCCGCTTCGGCGACGAAGCTGCGCATGGCCTCGTGAGACACACGAATCGAGTCTTTCGGTGGGACGTTCACTTTTGATCCTCCAACCTCGCTGACAGCTTTGCTGCCATTCCCTCTCCCATCTGAATCATTCCCAGATCGCCCGGGTGAATCAGGTCGACGGTCAGCCCACTTGGCCCCAGCAAATCTGTCCCTTCGACAAGCAACGTGTTCGGCAGCGTCAATTCGTCGCGCACCTCGCGAAGAATCTGACGAAACCGATCGCTGTGATCGGCCGCTTCAGGATCGCCGCCAAAGTCCCTGAAGTGAGGATACAACGTGATGCAGGCAACGGGCCTGTCCGGGTGTTTCCCAGCCACCTGCTCGATCATATAGCGAATCCGCGACCTGAATTCGTCGTCGCTGAATCCGCCTCCGATCATGTTCACCGACAGACCGAGCGACGCGACATCCCAGTCGTCTCTCGCACCGATGTAGTCGGCCAATTCGGGCTCGCACCAAGCCGATACACCAACGCCAAGATTGATCAGGTCTGCCCGAAGTCGCCACGCCGTTTGCGCGACATAAGTCAGGTGACTTGCCGTGGCAGCCGCTCCGTGCGTGATCGAAGTGCCATACGAGAGATATCGCAGACTGGGAAACTCGTCCGGGGTCGGCGGGTGGAGACCATCCCCCTCGATCGCGTGGAAGCGGACCCTTCTCCCCGAAGCGTCAGCCGCCAGACGTCTTGCGAGAAATGGAATGTCGAGCGCGTTGCCTCATCGACTGTGGGCAGCCGATCTGGCAGCGTTATTTCGATAGCGGTCGGTTCCTTCGGGATCCGGATTCGTTCCTTGCCCTGAAGCCGGCCATAGAACGGGATCAACTCACAGCCCTCTTCCGAGGAAAGCTCGATCGTCACCCGATCACCCGACATCACGAACCGGATTTCAGTTGCTGCGGCTGCCAGCATCCTCGACTGGGCCCGCTCGTGGAGGTGCTTCCTGACGGACTCCGGCACACGCTGCAGACGAAGCCCCGGATCTAAATCCTCATAGAGCTCGGATACGTTGTGGAACTCGACGTTCTCGTGGATCATCGTGTTCAGCTCGCTTGCAAGTCGGCGCTGTCGTTGGACAGGTCGCGGGAGACACTGTGGGATTCCCCGAACGCCTCAACACCGACCTGTACGCGATCTGCCCCCGGCGTGACGTCCACCGAGGACACCCTGACGTCAGGCACATCCCTTCCGCGATACGGCACCACACAGCTCACGGCGAACGCCGGTGCCTCCGACGATAACTCGAACCGACACGCCTTCCGCTGCGTGCGATGTCCATACGCCCAGCCGAACCATCCCTCCTCTTCGACCAGCTTCGTCCCTTCACACGTCACCAGGACATTCGCGTCATCGAAGTGCGTGTGGGCTCGGCAGCCGCTTGCATCCATCGTGACCTCGCCAGGCGCGAACTGATAATGAAGATCCAACTGCCCCTCGGCATCTCCGATCGCCTCGTCGAGGATCACGAAGAATTTGCGTTCAACAAACCAGACAGACCGCCGATGGGTGAGTCGTACGTATGAGCGATTCTCAACGACCAGGGTCTCGCCCCCGTCATCCGAGTGCCACAGCAGATGGGATCCCATATCGGCAGAGTCTGCCGAATCGAGCGTCATCGTTTGATGCACTCGCGTCCGGCGATGCCACGCCCGGCCGTCCGGATCGTGACCATACGTATAGAAGCCAGAATCGGGCATCAGCCAGCGACCATACGCGCACAGCTCGAACGTCCCGTTATCCGGCTGGTCGTGACCCGATATCGCGTGCTCCGAGCAGTGGAGACCCAAATGAATCCCCTCCGGCCCCCAAGCATCCCGCATCACATACATGCCCGCTTCTTTGAACGCGTAGCTCGTCTGCGCCGGCAACACATCGAGATTGAGCTGGGCGCGAGCCGCATACTTGGGATCGTCCAGCAGATCGGTCGCTTCCATCAGCGTGTCGTACAGAGCCCACGTCGACCGGTCATCCGACTCCCACAGCGGCCTGGATCCATCCCCGAACATCGGTGCCCCTAGGTCAGGCGTCGCGACGGCGAAGATGTAGTCATACATCAGGCGGACCCGCTCTTGGAAGTCGTCTGGGAACGGAATCCCGGCTTCAGCCATTCGCTCCTTGATCTCGATCGCGTCCCGGAGGACACCGGCGTGGTACCCGTAGGACCACTCCCGCTGGACTCCGTCGGCTGTCGTCTGTAACAGGAAATTTTCTCGAGCACGCTCGAGTGCGACCTCGTTCCAGTGCCGCGATTCGGAGAACTCGCTGAAATGGTGAGCGATGTTGATAAAACCACGCTGCTCGAAGATGGCCTTGTTGTGGACTTTCCCCATAGGGATCGACTCGGTCTTCACCTGATGGTCATACAGGCTCGCGAGAAGGGTTCGCAGAAACGACCCGGTAAACGCTTCACCGTGAACCATCTGCTTGAAGGCGAAGCAGATGTTCGTCGCCCGGATACCTGTCTGGATGTCCAGCCAGACGTAGCCCTTCCATTCATCGTAAACCGGATGGATCCGCTTGCGGTTCTCGAGCCTGTGCTTCCCGATCCAGTCGGTCGTCAACTCGACGAACGAGGCCGTATACTTCTCGTCCCGGGTCGACCGGTACGCTTGCGCCAGAGGCCCTGCCCAGTAGAACCGACAGACCGCAGCCACCCACTCGATGTCGCCGCGTGGATCCCACTCCCAGTCGATGTCATCCCCGTAGTCCGCCTTCTCATACGGTCCCCATTGCAGAATGTGGTCGACCGTATCGTCAGCCGTCGATGTGTCGACCGTGCTCTCGATTGGCTCGAACGGAAACTTCGTGCGGTAGTATGCCAGCAGGTGATCGAAAGCGGCGTCCTGATCGCCCGCCTCCGCGGCTGTCTGAACGGCCTCCAGCCCTGAAAGGGTCAGATCGAGCTTCGCGAGCACGCCATCCTCCTTCAGCGACTGTAACTCCTGATCTCTGTGGATATCGTCGAATTGATTCATGTCTATCTCCGTAGATCGATTTCTTCGAGACGGTCTTCCGCCCAGGTGTATACCCTGACTTTCGGATCAGCCAGGCTGAACGATGCGGGCTCGATGGTGAGCGCCGTAGGAAAACCGCCGTCGTTCACCGCCGCAACAACCAGTGTCGCGTCCTCCGTTTGAACCCGCTCTCCGAGCCCCGGCCGAAGGGCGCCCTGAGTCACCGCCATAGCGGGTAATCGAAAGAAGGACTCCCCTTCCGGGATTTCTAGGTGAAGGGTTCCGTCCGCCCCCACCGTTGTCACAACGGAAGTCTCAGTATCGCTCACACGAACGCCTGTGAGGGGTATCGCGTCAACAGAGTATCCGAGGACCGCCAGCCCGAAACGCAGATTGTAGATCCATCCGAAGGCAGGAATGCTCTTGTACTCCGTCGGCACCGCGACAACGGCCCCGACATCCCCCTGATTCAGGCCCTTGCCGAGACCTTCGACACACGAGGTGATGAAGCGTCCTGAAGTTCTGACGGCGTCCTGGAACTGAAACAGACCGACAAGGTGGAGGAGAAGCAAGGCGACCGCCGCGCCCCTCACCCACAGCCGGCTGCGAAACCCTTCCGGTATCCCTGATGCGATCAGCCCGATAAGAAGGGCAACGCCCAGGCTAGGGATGTACAGATACCACGGCGCAAACAGACGGACGACAGGGAAAATCGCCATAGCCGTGCAAAGGACTACGGGAAGCGCGGCCTTCTGTTTCCGTAGCCCGACGATCCCTGCGATCCCGACAAGGCAACCCACCGCTGAAGCCACCAGCAGGATGGATGGGTTCGCCCGCAGAAACGGCTTGATTTCCTCGAGACTGAAAGGTACCACCAGCGTCGCGCCGTATCGGGCGACATTGACAGCGACCTTTGTCAGCGTCCAGTGTTCGTGCATGGGACTTCGTGGAAGACCGTCCACGAGGGCATAGCGGCCGACCAGGTAGACCCCTGTTGCCAGAATCACAGGTATCGAGAAGACAACGCAACGACGCAGCCGCTCACCGGAACCACCGGACGCCTTCGCGAAGGCGACGACAGCCGCGACGAGCGGGAGCGAAAGCGCCATCTCCTTGCACAGAAGTGCGAGCGCGGTTAGCAGAACCACAGAGACGCCTGCCTTTAGCGATGGTCCCTCTAGGTAGATCAGAAACGTCAGTATCGTGGCAAAGTAGAATGTCGCGCAGAGCAGATCCGTGCGGGCGAAGAGCCAGACGACCGTACCAGCGTGTGTAGGCGTCAGTCCGAAGTAGACCCCCACCAGAGCCACTGCCCAGCCTTCTTTCAGGATCCTGCGCGCGATCAGCGTGGCCAACGCCGTATTGACCAGATGAAGGATCAGGTTTCCGACGTGGAATCCGGCTGCATTGGCTCCCCAGAGCACATACTCGAACGCAAAGGATGCCCACACGACAGGACGATAGTACACGTCAATCCGTTCGCCGAATGCGCCGAGAACGGACGTTCTGCTGGCGGTTTCGATCAGGGGGAAATCGTCGCCGAGAAACCCGGCGGGGATCGCATACAGGTAGGCAAGTGCCGTGACGGGCAGGATAGCCAGCAACAAGGCTGACGTGGACGGAGTACGGGAGAGGATCTGAGCGAGCGCCATTCAGGGCTCTCTAGGAAAGTCGATACACCAGACTTTGAAGGGTCGGATAGTAGGTCCCTGCTGAGCGTTGATAGCCCCCACGCTCCTCGATCCTGCCCAGATCGTTCGCGTCGGTCCAGACGCACGCGCTCAGGTCATAGGCCGACTCGCGCCAATCGATGTCACGGACGTAGACCTCGACCACGACGACAGCCGAGTCCGAGGCATCGGACCAGGCACGTCCCAGAGTTGAGTCGTAAGGCCGTCCTCCGATCGTCACGCGCAGATTGCCGACCCACACATCCGTGTGGTCGTAGCGCTGAGGACTATACGTGTCGTGGAGTTTACGCTGTAGGTGGGGCAATGATATGCCTTCCAGAGTATTCAGGGCGGTCCATGTTACCCCGAGGATGTGCGAAAGTCAAAGCCTGCCAACCACTTAGGGCCAAGTTAACACAAAGTTAACACCGAATTAACTTGGATCCGCAATTTGAGGCGGCTAAGTTGACGCCGACACGTAAAATGTTTCGGCTGAGTTTCCGACCGATTTCCGGAAGCCAGCCCCAATCCAAGGGGAGGGTGCTATGAAATTGATCAGCGCCATCATACAACCGCACAAGCTCGACGAGGTGCGCGAGGCGCTGGCCGAGGCTGGCGTCCAGGGCCTGACCGTAGTCGAAGCAAGGGGCTATGGTCGGCAGAAGGGCCACCGTGAAGTCTACCGCGGTGCAGAGTATGTGATCGACTTTCTTCCGAAAGTTAAAATCGAGATCGCGATCGGAGACGATCTCCTCGAGAAGGCGATCGACACGATCGAGAAGGCAGCCAAAACGGGCAACGTGGGTGACGGGAAGATCTTCGTATCCAGCCTGGAGCAGACAGTTCGCATTCGAACTGGCGAGACCGGTGACGACGCGCTGTAGGATGCCTGACACGCCAGCTCATACGAACGCCGCCTAATCGACACTCACGATGAGAGGATTTGCTATGAAGGTATTGTGTCTCACCCTCTTCGCCCTGCTTGCGCTGGCGCTCACGCCCGGCCTGGCATTCGCCGACGAGCTCAACTCCGGGGATACCGCCTGGATGCTGACCTCGACTGCGCTCGTTTTGTTTATGACGATACCCGGACTCGCCCTCTTCTACGGAGGCCTTGTTCGGGTCAAGAACGTCCTGTCCGTCCTGATGCAGTGTTTTGTGATGACGGCGGCGATGACGATCGTCTGGATCGCCGTCGGCTACTCCATCGCCTTCGACACGACGGGCATGGTCGCGGGAGAAATGAACCTGAACTCGTTTACTGGCGGGTTGAAGATGTTCTTCCTCGCTGGGGTCGGCCGCGACAGCATGTCGGGCACGATTCCCGAAACAGTGTTCGTCACCTTCCAGATGACGTTCGCCATAATCACTCCAGCCCTGATCGTCGGCGCATTTGCCGAACGGATGAAGTTCTCGGCTATGCTCGTCTTCAGTATCCTCTGGTCGATCATCGTATACGCTCCGGTCTGCCATATGGCCTGGTCGGGAGACGGTTCCTACTTCGGCGATCACCTCAAAGCGCTCGATTTTGCGGGCGGAACCGTCGTCCATATCAACGCAGGAATCGCAGCTCTCGTCGCCTGCATTCTGGTCGGTAAGCGTCAGGGTTATCCGACGACACCGATGCCACCCCACAGCCTGACGCTCACAGTCGTCGGTGCGTCGATGCTCTGGGTTGGCTGGTTCGGTTTCAATGCCGGTTCGGCAGTCGCCGCAGATGGGTCGGCCGGTATGGCAATGCTCGTCACACAGATTTCGACGGCCGCTGCCACACTCGCCTGGATGTTCGTCGAGTGGGCAAAGCACGGGAAGCCCAGTATCCTGGGTGCAGTTACGGGTGCGGTTGCAGGGCTTGTCGCGATTACGCCGGCTTCTGGTAGCGCAGGTCCGATGGGTGCACTGATCATCGGAATCGCCTCCGGTGTGATCTGCTTCTGGTCCGCCACGTCGCTCAAGCAGAAACTGGGCTTCGATGACTCCCTTGACGCATTCGGCGTCCACGGGATCGGCGGAATCGTTGGCGCGTTCCTCACCGGAATTTGCGCGTCCGAAAGTCTGGGCGGCGCCGGGTTCGAAGCAGCCGGCCTTGGTGCTCAGCTCAGTGGACAGCTCATCAGCATCGTGTTCACGCTTGTTTACAGCGGCGTGCTGTCGCTGATCCTCCTCAAGATCGTGGACGCCGTCATCGGTCTCCGTGTCACGCAGGAAGAAGAGACTGCCGGTCTGGACATTTCGCTCCACGACGAGCGCGGTTACAACGTCTAGTCCGACTGATTCAACGATTTGCAGGAAGGGCGGGTGCTTCGGCATCTGCCCTTTTCTGTTTACCCCTCGTCGCAGGCCATACATATTTCGGGCGGCGTAACCGACCGCATAACCAGAGGTGTGGGTGAAACAAGACGAGATCAGAACGCAAGTCATCCAGGTGTATGAAGAGTTCGCTCCCATTCACCGGAAGTATCCGGACCGGGAATTCAGCCTGGAAATCACGAGGTTCGAGAAAATCACCGAGGAGATTCTGGCGTATGAGAATCCTACCGGCGAAACGAGCTACCTCGATGTAGGCTGTGGGAGCGGGCATATGCCCATGCTCGCCAGTCTCTCTGGATACCGGGCGTTCGGTGCGGACTACCAGATCTACGAGAGCATGGATCCCGAGGATCTTGACCTGCATAGGGAAATCTGGAAGCGCTACGAGGTCGACATCCGTCAGGCCGACGCGATGAGCCAGCAAGGCCTCCCCTTCGAGGATGAGGCGTTTGACATCGTGAGCTGTTGCGCCGTGGTCGAGCACCTGCATGGTTCTCCCAAACCCGCGTTGCAGGAAATGGTACGTGTGACTCGACCCGGGGGCGTCGTACTGATCGAAGTCCCCAATCTCGCCAGACTCCAGAGCCGGATCGCGTTGCTTCTCGGCCAGTCCATCCACGAGTCGTTCGACACGTTTCTCGACTCGGGTCAACCCTACTTTGGTCATTTTCGGGAATACACGTTGGCCGAAACGCGCGCCCTAGGCGAGCACGTGGGATTGGAACCACTCTTGGCCACCGCATTCAACATCGAGATCGTGCGGAGCCGGTCGCGCGAAGCGCGATACCGGGGTCGCCCTCTCCTGCAACGCGTGGCCTTCAGGGCCGCAAAAGTGATGGCCTCCCCGTTTCGCGGTCTCCGCGAGGCAATCCTCTGTGTATTCAGGAAGCCTATATAAATTAAGGAATGACAATGGACAGACCGAATGTCCTAATCCTCTACACCGACCAACAGCGCTGGGACGCGCTCGGTGCGAACGGCAACGGCGAGATTTTGACTCCGAATCTGGATCGGCTGGCATCCGCGGGCGTGAACTTCTCGCGCTACTTCGTCCAGAACCCTGTGTGCATGCCGAGCCGACTCAGCTTTCTGACGAGCCAGTACTGCTCTCAGACGGGTGTCTTCCGAAACGGCGTCCGCGTCCCCGAGGACACTCCAAACCTCGCCACATACCTCTCGAACTACGGATACACTTGCGGAAACATCGGCAAGCTGCACTTTCTCCCGCACGCCAACCGAGACCATATGGACCCGCATCCATCCTACGGGTTCGACGTTCACGTGAACTCGGACGAGCCCGGTTGCTACGAGGACGCCTATCGGGCGTGGGCTCGGGCGAAAGCGCCGGATCAGATGGACGCGATCAGTCTCGGACTGCCACCGGCTCGTGAAACGTGGGAAAGGATCATGGGTCGGGAAGACATCGTTCACCCGGAGCGGGAGAAGAAATGTGCGATCCCCTTCGGCGCTGACGATGACCTCACGCATACGGCCTTTGTAGCGGATGAGACGATGCGCTTCATCACCGAGAACGCAGATCGACCCTTTATGGCGATCGCGGGGTTCTACTCACCCCACTCACCGTGGATCGTTCCCCAGAAGTATCTGGACGTTTACGACCCCGAATCTCTGACCCTGCCCGACATCCCCGAAGGATGGGATCGCCCCAATCGAACACCGATCAGTGAAGCCGAGTTGCGTTCGGTTCGGCAAGGCTACTACGCGATGATCACCGAGGTCGATCACCACGTCGGTCGCCTATTGGACCATCTTGAGGAGACCGGCCTCGCCGAGAATACGGTGGTGTTCTTCATCTCGGATCACGGAGAATACCTCGGAGACTATCACACCTACGGCAAGGGTGCACCGGGGAACGACTGCATATCCAGGGTACCGTGTATCGTGCGATGGCCTGGTGGGGGTCAGAAGGGCCAAGAGGTTACGTCGCTTACGGAGGCGATCGACGTCGTTCCTACGATCCTCGATCTTTGTGCGGTTCCCATCCCGACCGCAGTGCAGGGCCAGTCATTCCTATCCGTGCTCGAAGGAAACGACTACCCCGGGCGGTCCAGCGCCCTCACGGAATCGGAGCCATGCACGGCGATCCGCACCGACGGACATCGCTACGTCTGCTACAGAGATGGACGGGAGATGCTCTATGACCTAGAGGCCGACCCGCACGAGTATTCGGATGTCTCGTCGGATTCAGACTACTCGGCCGTTCTTTCGGATCACAGGCTTGAGCTGTGTCAGCGACTGATGTCCACCAGCCTGCCCCGCCGTCGTGAGTGGGCATATTGAGCGGAGACCACGATAGCCGTGTCTCAGGACGACCTCTGACGTGGCGGACCGTCGACCTAGCCCTTCTGGCCACCTGCCTGGTCCTGGTGATCTGGTACGCAGGGATCGGCTATCTGGATCGGCCGGAGAGCCGGATCCGCGGTACCGACAGCATCGGTTACTATGTATACCTGCCATCGGTCTTCATCGACGGTGACATCGATCTCGCAAACAACTTCCGTTACCTGGGCGGAGACGATATCTACCTGTTTCCTGGAATCGAGAACAAAACCGGGAATATCTTCTCTGTTGGTCCGGCCATCTTTTGGGCGCCATGGTTTGCGATCGGCCACCTGACCGCAGCGCTCCTCGGTTACGAGACTGATGGCTATTCGGGACCTTACCAGCTATCCGTGTATCTGGGTAACTTCTGTTACGTCGTTCTCGGTGTACTCTGCTTACCCAGAATCGCCAGATCCTTCGGCTTTACTCCGATCGTGGCGCTCCTTGCCACCCTCTCGCTTCTCCTCGCAACCCAGCTGACCTACTACATCCTGCCTAAGTCTGCAACGTCGCACGGACTCTCCTTTGCGGCGATGGGTGCGTTTCTCCTGTCGATCAGGCAGTCAGGGAACACGTGGCGCGCAGGCTTGTTCGGAGGGATAGCCGCCCTGATCAGGTGGCAGAACATTCTCTTCGTCCCTGCGCTAGCCGTGGTTGCACACCTGGATCGACACGGACCGCGTGTAACGGCACACCACCTTCGGGCCGCCTTACCGTTCGCCGGATTCGTCGTTCTACCCCTGCTGCCGCAGATCGTGTTCTGGCAGTATGCCTATGGGGTTCCGTTCCTGATTCCGCAGAGGCAGGGCTATCTCGACCCGACTCGGCTTCCGATTCTTCAGGTCCTGTTCAGTCTGCGTCACGGACTCATGTCCTGGCATCCGTGGTGGCTCCTCGCGATTGCGGGGCTCTTGCGGCACCGTCAGGACCGACGATGGACCCTGGCCGTCCTCCTCTGCCTGGTGGCACAGGTCGTTCTGAACGCGATGGTTAAGGACTGGTGGGGGAACTGGTCTTTCGGCAACAGACGTTTCCTGAACGCGTTGCCTCTTTGTACGGTGGGAGCGTGCGTGGTGTACACGCACTTCAGGGGAACGGTAGGTGGGCGCTTTCTGGTAGGGACGGCGGTGCTCCTGGTGCTGTGGAACCAGGCGTTCGTATTTCAGTATCAGCGGGGTTTGATACCTCGGAGTGAGTCGCCGACCGCGACCGAGGTGTTCAGCGACAAACTCAGGTTGGGAACGGTCTGGGAGACGCAATTGGCCGTCAACACGGCGGTGAATAGCTTTAGGAGAGACGATTTTGACAATTACGTTCGGTTCGCGAAACAGGCCCACGACCTGTACCCCGGCTACCGGAATGCGCTCAAAGTGCACGCCGTGGTCGCAGCAGTGCAGGGTGAGTTGTCGAAGGCGATGTTGGACTACGAGAAGTGGCTGGCCATCGAGCCCAAGAGCATTGCCGCGATGTGGGGGATTGCCGATATCAGTCTGAAGACTGGGCAAGTGGAGGAAGCGAGACGACTGATACGGAACCTGGGAGTGAGCGACGAGGAGACCGACTCCGCTCTGTCGTCAGGTCAGGGGACACTGCTCACAAGATCATTCTTCATTCAATACCTGAAGGAGCTGGACCAGATTTACCTCCAGTAGGACCCTAGCCTTCCTGCTCCAGGATCCAGTCGACCGCTTCGGCCAGGTCGTCCGCAATGTATGCGGCGACGCTCAGTTCCTCTTCCGTCAGCTTCGCAATTTCACGGGGGCCGTGACCGGTCCTCAAGAGGATGCTGCGACAGCCGGCCGCATTCCCTGCCAGCACATCTGTCCAGTGGTCACCCACCATATAGGATACAGACAGATCTATCCCTAGATCCTCCGTCGCCTTTTCGAGCATTCCAGGCGCCGGCTTTCGACAGCCACACTCCTGTTTGTAGACGCCGATCCCTTCTTCCGGGTGATGGGGACAGTAGTAGACACCGTCGACCTTGGTCCCCGCTGCCTCGATCAACCGAACAAACGCGTAAAGGACCGTCTGGAGATGTTGCTCCGTCATCAGTCCTCGACCGACACCGGCCTGATTCGTGATTAACGGCAGTATGTAGCCCGCCACCCGCAGACGATTCATCGCGTCGATTGACCCAGGGATGAGTTCGAACATCTGGGGATCTGTTATATGCCCAACATCCTCGTTGATCGTTCCATCGCGATCTAGAAACACAGCCTTCTTCATCTCTCTCACCTGTGGAAACGCCGTCAACGTTCCAGAAACGTCGACGGCGTGTGCCCTTCAAATTAGAGTCCTGAGTGTCTACTGGTTCGCCTTACGCCAAATCTCCGAGGGCTTGTACTCCGGCACAACGGATTGCAGAAGATCTACAATGGCCTGCCGATCTGGCTTCCGAGCCAGAAGCTCGAGCCGATCGATCGTATCATCCAGCCCCTCGGACTCGACGCGGTCCGGCTTTGCGATGAAGATCTTCTTGTGCTTCGTCGACCGGACACCCTCGCTACTGGCGAGTAGCTCTTCGTGGAGCTTGTCACCGGGCCGGAGACCCATCGGTTTCAGCTCGATGTCGATTCCAGGTTCCTTACCGGCCAGTCGAATCATTTCGGTAGCCAGGTCGAGAATCCGAACGGGCTCACCCATATCCAGAATGAAGATCTCGCCGTTCTCTCCCATCGCGCCGCTCTGGATCACCAACCGTGCCGCTTCGGGGATGGTCATGAAGTAGCGGGTCGCTTCGGGATGGACGAGCACCGGACCGCCCTCTCCGATCTGTTTCTGAAGTGAGGGAACGACTGAACCACGCGAACCCAGAACGTTGCCGAACCGGACGGTGACGAACACCGTATTCGACGTGCGGGCAAGCGCTTCAACCTGGAATTCGGATATCCGCTTTCCGGCACCATAGACACACGCAGGGCGCACGGCCTTGTCTGTCGAGATCATCACCAGCCGTTTGGTACCGAACTCGTCCGCAAGCTTCGTTACCGTCCGCGTTCCGACGATGTTGTTGACCACAACCTCTTCCGGATACGGCTCGATCAGATCGACGTGTTTGTGAGCAGCGGTATGGAAGACCACGCCCGGCCGATATTCCTCGAAGATCGCGCGTAGCCGATTCTTGTCTCGGATATCCCCGATCACTGGGCTGACATCGAGGTCTGGAAAGCGGTTACGACACTCCCGATCGATTTCCCAGATGCTCTGCTCTCCGCGGCCGAGCAGAAGGAGCTCTTTGGGGACGAATCGGCTGATCTGCCGGCAGAGCTCCGACCCGATCGATCCGCCCGCCCCCGTCACCAGAATGACCTGATCTTTCAGGTAGGCGGCGATCTCTTCGAGATCCCACTCGATCTCGTCTCTTCCCAGTAGCTTGTGCAGTTGTAGATCTGTCATGAATTCTTCGTCACTGGGGCGTCTTGTCGCCCCGGTTCAGGGATCGTTTACTTTCGTGGTGGTTCGGAAGCAGTTCCAGGGCAAGCCTGAAGCGCGCGTGAGCCACGTCGATCTCGCCCTTCGTTTCCAGGCATCGACCGATCTGGTAGTGCGCGTCTGCAAGCGTCGCGTCTTGCTCTAAGGCGAACTCATAATGCTTGGTGGCCTCGTCGCAGTTGTTCAACGCTGAGTGAGATCGCCCGGCTTTGTAGGCTGCAAAGCTGGATGATGGGCGGACCTCGAGTGCGCGGCGATAGTTGGCCAACGCATCACCAAATCGTCCTCGATAGAACTGAATGTTGCCCAGGAACAGCAACTCCTCGTAGCGTTCGGTTTCGATCCTCGGCATGTAGTCGAATCGTTCGACCATCGTCAAAAACGATCGGGAATCCTCGCCACTCAGGTAGGCTCTGCCCAGTCGATCGATCACTTGTGGGGAGCGCCCCAGGACCTCCAGCGACCTGGCGTAGAGATCCGCCGCTGCCGCCCACCGTTCCCCCCGGAGGTAGATGTCTGCGACCTTGAGGTCCGCCTCTACAACTTCGGGTGTCTCCCGCCGAAGTCTGTTGATGATCTCCTCGGCGGCACCATCGTCGCCCTGAGCCAGATTCACGGCAGCGAGATCGGACAGGTAAGAATCGCTGAGGCCGATTAGGCGAACACTCTGGTTCCATAGGTCAGCCTGCTCGTAGCTATGACGCGCGGCAGGATAATCCGACCGTCTCATCGCCTCCTGGCCCGCGTCAAAGTGGTGGCGGACATACACGATCCTGGCCGCACCATAACAGACTGTAGGCACAAAGAGGACAAGAACCAGCACCAGACTTAGGCGCCACGGCTCGGCGAACGGGTACAACCGGTCATCAGCCTTATCGGCCGACTGGAAACACCGGGTGGCACCCAGCCAGATCAGCGCGAGCAGAAGCAGCCGGACCGGACCGATCAACGACGCGGCGTCCAAGGTGCCGTCCACCACGTAGTAAGACCCAATCGACAACAGCATAGCGACGGCCACAATGCCCAGGACCAATCGATCCAGGTTATCCCAATGGGCCGGCAAAACCGACCGCCTTGGGGGGCCCGTCAACTGGACCGCGAACAGACCCAACGCACACAGCGTCGCGAGGCGTCCCGGCGGACCGGGAAGCGTATCCGCGTAATGCTGGATCGCCGACGTGTTCGGATCGAACTGGGTAACCGTAAAGCCGATCGTCATGGCTAGAATGAGAGATGCGCCCCGACCTACGCCAGGCTCGTCCAGGCGGCTTCGGTATCTGAGGTAGACCAGGACCAGACCGATCGCGATCCCCCCGAGCCTGATGGTCTCGGACCACGTCAGGTGTCCCACACTCATAAACGAGGAGAGGAAGAAGATCCCGATGATCGCGAGTGACGCGATCTGTCTGCGTTCAGGTGTCACAACGACTCCGAGCTAGAGGGGGCACCGTCGCCAGACCGACCCCAACCATCATCCAAAAACTGATCCGCGTGGTCGAAAAGTACAGCCCATCGCAGGTGAGTATGTTCACGCAAAACCCGATAATACCTGCCGCGATAGCGGCGCAAAGATCGGCCTCTCCGATTCGGCCGTCTTCGGTCAGAGCCATCCTACCCCGATTGAGTGTGCGGACAATGACTACGACGAGTAAGGCAAAAGCAGAGAAGCCGGCCACACCGTGTTCGGCAAGCAGCCGAAGATGCTGGTTGTCAGGCGTATGATCGGCGTCGCCTGACCTGGCAGCCGCAAACCGATACAGCCCGGTGCCGACCCCCACGACTGGACTGCTGTGCAGGATAGCCATGCCGTGTCGATACGCGATCCCTCGCTGATCCCTGTCAAAGGCCTTGATCTGACCGATCGTACCCCGGCTGGCCAGCGTATCCCAGACTTGGTCGACGCTGAAGGCAAGCGTCAGCAACACGCCCAGGGCGAGCAGAATCCGCCAGACCATCCGGGCCGAGTGATGACGCAAATAAACAAGGACCGCGATCGCTGCCGCCAGCCAGGCCCCCCTCGAGAACGTCAGCAGCATGCCTCCGAGGATGCAGACCACGGTCGTGGCAGACAGCACCGCCTGACGACCACGCGATGACTGGAGCAGCGCCCAGAGCGAGGCGGGAAACATCAACGCCAGAAAGCTGCCTAGGTAGACCGGGTGCCCCACGGGTCCAAGAACTCGACGACCGAAATCGTCCGGTGCGAAGCGAGCGTAGCGAGCGTTGTCCGCGTTCAGGAGGCTGCTCCAGAGCGCTGGCGTTCCTATCACGAATTCGTAGAGACACAAGGCGCCGACAAGACCCGTCGTAACCGTTAGGATACGACACGTGACCTCCGTCCGGCCCGTCAGGACTCTCTGAGTGACCGGTACGATGGCCACGCCTGTCAGTGCGTAGTGGACGTCTCGTAGCAGCGCATACCCGGGTCGCTCCGATCCCAACCCCGACAACGCAGCCAGCAGGAGCCAGACGCCGACCACGGCATACACCTCGGCCAACCCCGGTCGCGAATCAAGCCGCCAGAATGCCACGAACAACAGGAACGCGCACAGACCGGTCGTGAGCAGCGGAACAGCGCTGACAATCCGACCGAGCAATCCAGGATCGAGTGAATACACGTAGGGGTGAGGGACCAGCGCAGAAAACACAAAGAGACCACAGACCCCTAGAAACAGCAGCCAACCCTCCGACGTGCGGTTCACGGCGAATCCGGCCACGGCCAGCCTGCTAGTCTTCCGCCTTCAGGGAACTGTTCTCGATCGTGTAGGGTTCCCAGACATAAGGCCGTTCGAAGAACCCTGGTGGGCACGTCAACTCGTCGATGGTTCCGATCTCCCTGGCAGGATTCCCGACCACTACCGAACGCGGCCTCACTTCCCGCACGACGACCGTCCCCGCACCGATCAATACGTGTTCTCCGATCTCGATTGCTGGCAGGATCGTGCTATTGGCCCCGATCTTGGCGAAGGCGCCAACGGTCGCTCCACCGGCACACTCGAGGTAGTGGGGACACTTCATCGGATGCGGGTCATCGGTAAAGGTCACGTTCGGTCCGACAAACACCGACTCCCCCAGCGTCACATCCTCCAGAAAACACCCCGTATGGATGCGAGAGCCGCGACCGATGCGGTTGCCGAACTCGAGAACGGCGTGGGTCCCCACACTGACGTCGTCCGCAATTACGTTGTCTTCCCGTATGGAGGCGCCCTGGCCCGACTGGAAACCGTTGCCGATCTCGACACCTGCATAGATCGTGGTGAAGGGCCGGATCACCGATCCGTCGCCGATCACGGTTTCAAGCTCTCCGTCTGACTTGCCGCGGGGTGGCATGCCGATCACGCAAGGAGGGTAAATGACCACATCCTTACCGAGATGTACATTCTTGTAGATATGATTCTCGAGCATGGACCTACTTGATATTTACGCGACCGCCACCGTCACGCAGAGACCTACAGGCAGCCTCCAGAATCTGCACGACCTCCAACCCCTCCACACCGCCACTCCTCGGTGTTGCGCCATCGTTGATGCACTCTAGAAAGTGGCGACACTCGACTTGTAAGGGTTCGGTACTCGCTAGGAACGGTGTGTAGATGTCTCCGTAGCGATACGAGAACTGGAAATCCCCGAACGTATCGTAGTGAGCAGGACCGTCTACACCCTTGTCGTAGATCTTAATCTTCTCCAACGGCTCGACGTCATCGTAGATGAGCATCTTTTTGCTCCCCACGAAGGTCGACTTCCTCACCTTGCTCGGGTCCAACCAGCTGACGTGGACATAGGCAATGACATTGCCCGGAAAATACAGCGTCACCATGGCGACGTCTTCGATACCCTTGAGAATATTCGAGTTGCCCTGGGCAGCGACTGCTTCCGGCCCCGTCCCAAGCACATAAGTCAGGATGGAGAGGTCGTGCGGAGCCAGGTCCCAGACAACGTTGATATCCTTTTGGAAGAGGCCCAGATTCAGCCGGCTCATACTGACATAGTAGATATCTCCCAGGTCGCCACTGGCAACGATGTCACGCACGTGGTTAACCGCCGGCGAGTAGACGAACGTGTGGTCAACCAGCAGAATAAGGCCATTCTTTTCTGCGATGTTGACCAGATCCCGAGCCTGCCCCACGTCTGCCGTCAGTGGCTTCTCGACGAAGACGTGCTTCCCCGCTTCCAGCGCGGCTCTCGCCATTTCGTAGTGAAGAAGAACCGGGGTCGCCACGCAAACGGCATCCACGGCCTCACTCGCCACGACCTCTCGCCAGTCGTTCGATGTCGAAACGGAAGGAAACAGAGAGACGACGTGATCGAGTCTAGACTGATCCAAATCGCAGACGATCGTCACCTCTGCATCGGGAAGATGACTGAAATTGCGGATCAGATTGGGACCCCAGTATCCTGCCCCGATCACTCCGATTCTGCAGACACTCACCTCAGGATCCTTTTCCGGCAAGGACGACAGGGATAGTGCGAAGCAGAATCTTGAAGTCCAGCCAGAGTGACCAGTTCTTCAGGTAGTAGATATCCAGCTTCACCATCTCCTCGAACGTGAGGGTTGGCCCGCCGCTGACCTGCCACAGACCGGTGATTCCCGGCGTACCCTTTAATCGTTCCATATGCCAGGAGTTGTAGTTCTCGATCTCGTAAGGAATCGGCGGCCGCGGGCCGACGAGGCTCATGTCGCCCTTCAGAACATTCAGAATCTGGGGCAGCTCGTCGAGGCGATACTTCCGCAGGATACCACCGATCCAGGTGATCCGGTTCTGGTTGACGATCTTTCCTGCGCCGTTCCCATTCCCGATCAAGTCGGCATAAGCCTGCTGGCGCTCCGTCTTCTGCTCCTCGTCGGAGATGACCAGCATCGTGCGGAACTTGTGACAGTCAAAGGTCTTCCCGTTCTCACCGACCCGGGGTTGTACGAACATGACGGGACCCCGAGACCCCATCTTGATCAGCGCCGAGATCGCCGCCCACACAGGTAACAAAACGACAGCACCAAACAGAACAGCCAGCACATCGAGACCGCGCTTCAGGAAACGATCCCACTGCCCCAGGTAGTGATCATCCAGGTCCAGAACAGGAACGCCGTCGATCGCGCCGACCTTGACGTCAGCGCTAATGACCTCGAACAGATCCGGCAGAATGTGAAACTTGAGATTCTCGCTCTGGCACCGGCCAACGATGTCGCGAACCGACTTGTGAGAACTGTTGGGCAAGGCGACGATCACCTCGTTGGTCCCTACTTCCCGTGCGATGCCAGGCAGGACGTCGGTCCCGCCCATCACCTTCAGCCCCTGGATATGGTTGCCATGCATGGCCGGGTTGTCGTCGACAAAGGCGACCGGGTCGTAAGCCAGCCAGTAGTGCTTCCGGAGTCGGTCCACGATGCTTTGCCCGACAGGGCCGGCCCCCACGACGACGACCTTTCGGATGCCGACACCACGTTTCAGGAATGAGGAGTGGATGGCATCTACGATCGCCCGGTTTCCAGTCAGAAGAATGGTGGAGAACGACGCACCCAGGATAACGACCAATCTTGAGAATTCGAACCCGGCGTATGTCGCCTCCTGATACCCACGATACAGGAAGAGAATGACGATCACGGTGACAGCCGCGATTCCAACGGCCTTCAACGTCACCCACAGGTCATCGAGCACCTCGAGCGACCGCGTAATTCGGTAGGCGCCGGCAAAGATAAGCCCGAAAAGTGCGGCCGCGTTCCAGACATACAGGAGAGACCAGTACGGCTCCTCGGATGCGACCCGCTCCGGATCTTGCAGGATGGCAGGCTTCTTGAGGTTGGACCCAAACACAGAAAGCCCGGCAAGGCTGACAGGATCTTCAGATCGGACGGAAATTTCGAAGGTGGAAAGAGGACTCTGAAGGTCGGCAGCTCTGATCACGCCTGCAGCTCGATCGACGACCAGTTGAGCAGCCTGTCCGTCGGCCCTGAGATCGATTTCCGCTTCATCGGCAAGGCCGGCGACACGCCACAGGATACTATCGATGCGGCACGAAGCCCCGAGGTCGACGCGAAGGACAGGATTCGAGACGCCGGACTGATCAATCGGGGCGGTCAGGCTGTGCCAGCGCTCGTTCCCGATCTGGTATCGGCCCTGCTGACGCACCCCGAACAAGGGCGTGTCGTCGTCCCGAAGGTCGATCGAATGGTATGCGGGCGCCTCGAAAACGGCCGTCCGGCAACGAAGCCAGAAGGCCGCAATCCCCGACAGATTCACCATCACTGCGTCCAGCGCGAGCAGAAAAATCAGCAAGCTCAGATGTAGACTTCGGTAGGTCAACGATCCTTCCAGTTTCTCGGTATACGGCGCGGCTATTGTCAATCATCGTGAGGCCGCACGAACCACGACATCCGCGACATGTGAAACAAGCTCGCGGCTCCGGATCCGAACGCGCTCCCGGTTGGCTTCATGATCGGGCCGTGGTCGATCTTCGACATTGATGGCTGTCACATCTTCGGGATGACGAATGATGTGGAGAAGACCGCTATCAGCGAGTTCCCGATCGATCGTCCCTTCGGGGCCCGAAAATATGCTGTACACGGGCACACCAAGGAGCGCGGCCTCCCGATTCATCGTTCCACCGCCGCCCACCACCAGATCAGATGCCCAGATCAGATCCAAACCATTTACGGCACACTCTAAGATATGAAAATTCAATGGGTTCTCCAAAATTTTCGATACTGCCGCTCCCTGAACCGCTGTCCGGGGGACGATGATGCCAAAGGCCTGTTCTGACCTCGAAATGCGGTCCAAAACAGCCTTCAATGTTGCTTCGCTGCGGCTGTCGTGGTAGTGAGCGGTCGTGGCGGGCGGGCGAATCAGCACGACGGTCCGATTTGGAGGAATATCGAGGTCTGAATGGAGATTAGCCGAAGGTTCGAAGTCTCCGAGGTAAATCTCCTCCTTGAAACCGGGGTAAAAGCTGAGATTGGGTCCATCGAACACGGTTTCCAACGCTTTGGGCAGAAGCAAGGAAGAAAACCGCTGAAACAGGCCAGACGAGACGTGTTCGTAGTCGAACATCGTGACAGCAGGCAGAGAGATCATTCGCGCCGCCAGCACGAGCCCCCGCGAACCGTGACTCAAAGCGAGGTCAAAGTCCTGTTGCCACGCCCACGAAGCCAGCCTCAGGGCCCTACAGCCCAGGCTGGCCACCTTCCGGACCAGGTTAGCGCCAGGATGGGAACCAACGGCGTGGTAGGATATCCCTGACTGTCGAGCGAGATCGGCCGTGTAGCCGTAGTCACGAAGCGTGACCGACACCTCGTGGCCTCGCCCCTCCAGCTCTCGGATCACGGGCCGGAACAACGGCACATGAGGTGCATTGTCCATGTCAATCCAGATCCGCATCATCGCGCGCCCCCAAGCGATCCGTCGACGTCTCCTACCTCCCGGCTCAACCGGGCGAAGGCCATGAACATCCACGCCTGACTCCACCGCAGATAGGACACTCGGTTCCTGTAGTATCGGCGATGCTGGTAGCCGAAGTAGCCCTGTGGCCTCCACAGATCTGCCACGGCAAACCTGGCCACCCGACACGCAAGCCGGGCGTCCGACTTACGAGCAAGCGTCAGGATTGCCTGAGCATAGCAGTGCGCATCGAGAGGATTCGTCTGCCCGGCATAGTACTTGGGGCGACCCTCTGAGGTGAACATCTTTCGGAGATAGAACGCGTAGCCGCGCTCGACACTCTCGATAATGAACGCTTCGGGCGAGGCGTGAGCGATCCCATCCAGGCAGTCCAACACAAAACCTGTGTGGAAGTGATCCACCCAGCGCTGGTTCACATCCTTCCCGTATAACCACGCGCCGTCCGCGTTCTGATGGCCGACAGTGTAGCGCGCGGCCTCGACCGCCCGATCGATCAGGAGTTGCTCCTCACTGATGGAGCCAACCCGGGCAAGGAGTGCCGCCCCGAGCAGGCTGGCGTTATGGACACGGGTGTTGTCGATCGGAGAGTAAGAGAAGCAGATGCCTTCACCCTCATCCTGCAGATTCAGGTCCTGGAGAATGAAATCGCACGCGCTCCGGGCGAGATTCAGCCAGCGTTCCTGTTTCGACATCTTGTAATAGTCCAGCAGAGCGGATGCGACATAGGCGGTCGCAACAACGGTGGGCGTGTGGCGCGGGAGGAAAAAGGATCTGCCCTGCCAAGGGAACGGATATCCCCAGCAGGCCCCGGAGTAGCCTTCGCTGATGGTCGATTCAATACGTGCAGTGAGATCAGCGCAATCCGAGAGTGCATCAGGGCGACGATGGGACAGGTCTACCGCCCCCGAAAGAAAAAGCGCCAGCCCCTTCGGGTTGACGTGCGGTTTCGTTCCGACCCAGGATCGGATGTTGGCGGGGAAGTGCTTGTTGAATTGGGTCCAGGCGATTCGAGCGTATCGGAATCCACTCAATCCCGATCGGGCGAAAAGCGAACTGTTCAGCCCGTCATAGGGATCGAACCCAAGGTAGTTGTTGCCCCGAGCGGACGTGAGCAACTGACGACAGACCCACTCGAGACGCGAGACCGAATCAAGACGGATCAATGGAGACGGTATCCGGATCGACTGACGCGCCTGCATTCAGCGAGGCTTCCACGGCGAACGTGGCGCGAGTCGAATGAAGCAGGTCCTCGAAAGAGATGGGACCCTGTGACCCGCGCTTGATGGCATCCACAAAGAGATCGACCTCCTCCTTGAACCCTTTTCCCGCCTGGACCTTTGCCGGAGACTTTCGTCCATTCTCATACAGCCAACCACAGCGAAAATCGTCGATCACCACGGTCATTCCGCCTCGATACAGTTCGATTCGCTCTTTTTCCAGGCCGGCATCCCCGCTGTCGAAATAGGCGATGGAGCCCGAGTGACCTTCCCCACTCTCGAGCCCAACGACCACGTTCCCTCTCGCGATCCTGGCATCATCCGACCGACTCGACACAGCCGATACTCGGCTGATGCGACGGCCGAACACAAAGTGGGCAAAGTCGACGAAGTGACAGACCTCGCCGAGAATACGACCACCGCCCTCCTCCGGATCGTGAATCCAGTGTAGGGGGTCGAGCGGCCCGGCATTCACCCGGTAGAGAAGGGAGATTGGCCCGGATCGCTGGCCGATTTGATCGAGCGCCCACGTGGTGAGGGGTGAGAACCTGCGGTTGAAGCCGACTTGAAGGACGCGATCACCCGGCCACGCCAATTCGAGATCGGAAAGCTCCTCGGCTCGGAGCGCCAGCGGCTTCTCCACGAACACGTGCTTGCCGGACCTCAGACCTTCGGCCACGAGGTTCGCGTGTGTCCCGTGTCGGGTCGCGACAAACACGGCGTCGGTCCCCTCGTCAGAGAACAGGTCGGCGACATCCGTGGAACAGGACGCGAACCCGTTCTTCTTCGCGACCTGACGTGCGTTTCCACCGCTCCGGGTCACGACGCAGGACAGTTTTGCATCCGATCTGGACTTCAGGTGCGGAAGGAGATTCGCCTGCGCGAAGTTGCCTGCACCGATGAACCCGATCCCGACGCTATCCTTGGAGCTACCGGTAGAGGCCTGCACGACCACCCGGGAGGAGACTGCTGCTGAGGCAGACTCGGGATACTCGATCAACACACCCATGGCGTCCCGGTTGTCCTGGATCTGTCGATACGCCTCTCCCGCTTGATCGATCGGGTATCGATGGGTAGCCAGACGTTCGATCGAGACGCGCTTGTCCTTCAGAAGATCAAGAAATGCCAACATGTTGCGCTGTTCCGTCCAGCGCACGTAGCCGATCGGGTAGTCCTCCCCTTGCTCCTCATACTGAGGATCGTATCTCCCGGGACCGTAAGAGCGCGAAAGCCGGAGCTCGATCTCCTTCGCGTAGAACGGCTCGCGATTCAGTTCCATGCCGACGGCACCCACCACCACCACGCGTCCCCGATCACGACATAGCCGAGCGGCCAGGTCTACCGGCCCGCTGTCGGACGTCGAGGCTGCAACGATGACCGAATCGGCGCCCTGTAAACCAGTATGTTCGTCGTCAGGTTTTGCGACACGATCGGAACCGTAGTCCACGGCCAACTGACAGCGTTGATCGTTCAAGTCGATACCCGTAACCTGACATCCGGCTGCCTTCAGAATCTGCGTGACCAGTTGGCCGACGAGTCCCAGTCCGATCACGACAACATGATCTCCGATCACGGCCTCGGCCTGGCGGACGCCGTGCATGGCGATCGCCCCAAGCGTCGTGAAGGCTGCATCGTCGAGTGACACTCCATCCGGGATCCGAGCACAGAGGTTACGCGGCACGTAGACCACTTCGGCGTGCACGGCATACCCGCCTCCCGCACAGGCCACCCGATCTCCCGGTCGAAATCCGTTCGCCTCCACACCCGCTTCCACGACAACGCCGGCGCTACTGTATCCGACAGGCTTTATTGTGTCGAGCCGATCCCGGACCTTCGCGACGGTCGCGCCAATCCCTTCGCGTTTTGCACTCTCAAGAACCTGTTTCACCAGGTCGGGTCGAGCCCGGGCCTTCCCGGCCAGACTCTTCTGGGCCATCTGGACCGTGTTCCGCTCGGTACCGGGACTGATCAGAGAAAAGGCGTTCGCGACAACACAGCCTCTGGACTCAACACGCGGCGGCGGGACGTCCTCAACGAGGAGGTCGCCGGTGTTCATGTGCTGGAATACTTGCTTCACGTGGGACCGAAGAGTGGGATTAGTAATGGACCTAGCTTGGGAGGGAGGGTGTGATTTCCTTGTCGACGAAAATACGATGCCACAGCTCTATGGTCAACAGGCCCCAAAGCCTATGCGCATAATCCTCTCTGCCACTGGTGTTTGCGTCGATCATAGCCCTGACGGCTTCGTAGCGAAAGTAGCCGCGTTCCTTGATACGCTTCTCTGAGAGATACTCTTCGAGCAGGGGTCTTAGATCTCGACGCATCCACGATCGGAGCGGCGCGCCGAATGGTGCCTTGGGACGATCGACAATCTGCCTTGGCAGATACTTGTAGGCCACCTGACGCAACAACAACTTCTGCTTGGCGCCACGGATCCGCTGTCTCCTCGGCAGGTTGATCGCCAGGTCCACCAGCCGGTGGTCGAGGAATGGTACTCGAACCTCGACTGATGCCGCCATGCTCGCCCGATCGGTGTAGGCCAGGTTCAGACCGGCCAGAAAGAGCTTCGCGTCCGTGTAGGTCATCTGCGTCAACAGGTCTCTGTCCGCCGACGTCTCGAACCGTTGGCGGTGACTCTCGACCGAATAGGTATCCGCATAGTCGGATCGCCGATCGGGTTCAAGCAAATCCTCGAGGTCGGGCCAGGGGTAGTACGAGGAGTTCCCGATAAAGCAATCCACGTCTGGGAGCGAAGCACTTGCCGCAAATCGTTTCGCCCATCGGAAGTATCGATATCCGCTCTTTTGTCCTCCTGCGGGCAGGGCCCCGATCAACGGGTGAATCACCTGGTCCCGCACGACCGACGGCACGGCCTTGCGATAGGCGGCGGCGATCAGAACCGAAAGGTGCTTACGATACCCGCCAAAAATCTCGTCGGCCCCCATTCCCGACAGCAGGACCTTGGTACCTCGATCGCGCGCCATTCTGCAGATCAGGTAGGTGTTGATCGCCGCCGGGTCCGCGATCGGTTCCTCGAGATGCCCCAGTAAGGCAGGGAGCAGATCAGCGATATCGGGGTTGATCTCGATCTCGTGATGGTTCGTTTCAAGCCGGTTGGCGACCTGTTGAGCATACTGCGCGTCTGGCGGCATCGCCTCGAAAGACTGGTCGTCGCTTCGAAAAGCGATCGAGTAGGTGTCCAGCCCTCGACCTGCCTCACGCGCCATCAGAGCGGTGATCAGGCTCGAGTCGAGACCTCCGCTCAAGAGGGATCCCACCGGAACGTCACTAACCATCCGGTTCTCAACCGCCTTGCCAAGCAACTCATCCAGCACCTCGACCGAGTGATCCGCTTCTGCTGCTAGGTCGATGTCCCAGTACCTGGTTCTCTCGAAGTCGCCATTCTCCCATATCCAGTATTCGCCAGCCGGCACCTTCTCCACACCGTCGAACACTGTCTTCGGCTCGGGCGCCCATAGAAGGGACAGATGAGAGAGCATCACCGGCCAGTTGGGCGTGACCTCGTAGAGACCGGTATCGATCAGCCCTCGGACCTCAGAGCCGAACGCGAAGCCATCTCCGACCGGGACCACATACAGAGGCTTGAT
>MDTE01013255.1_pt1 | contig 86512 bp, 73 predicted proteins | sample 811231 | NCBI WGS metagenome assembly MDTE01 (sample SAMN05326651, study PRJNA326480) | marine metagenome | isolation source: seawater | place: Indian Ocean: Red Sea | collected 2010 | reverse complement strand
GCAAGACAGGTCAATGAGAGCGTGTTCGTGAGTTAAAGTTATGCCTAGTTCATCTGGTTCAATTAACCCAAGCACAGTTTGTATCTTACCTGATCTTTCTGTTGATGCCATCTTATCTCCTCCAAAATAAATAGACGAATTTAAATCTAATTTTGATAGATGTATTTTTATGCCAAACATCTATTTAGGCAAGGATTCTAACATGGTTAAGGTTAGAACGTCTGTAAAAACCTCGAGTTTAGATGTAGGGCATATCTATGAATAAAGGTAAGTAAAGGTATATGCTAGCTGGCTGCCCTTACAATCTCCATATTTTTATATGCTCTAAGCCCAGCGGCCATAAATGCCTCTGCTTCAGGAGGAAGTTCTGCTAAAGATTCTATTACTGCGTTCATATCTTCCTCTTCATCTTCATTATTAATTCTGCTTCCCCAAAGAACATCCTTATATATATCTCTAGAAGTAGCATTGAACATTAACTCTAGTACTTCTCCGTCTAATGAAGAGTTAGAAGTTTTAAGCTTATCAATCTCGTTTCGCAATAAATCTAGTAACTTAATCTTTTCGTTCATGGTTGACTCCTTTTCTCTTCGATAAAGTTTTACTTCTCAACGTCTTGGCTTAATTCAGCCGATACTGCAATTCATAAAAACGTATTGAAGTCTTGACGTCAAGTAGTATAAAAGCATTGCATGGTATATGTCAATACGTGTAAACTGTTTAACGTTATGACGCAGATACGCCGTGAAGTAAATGAAACAGAATTAGGGTCGATAAAGGGTTCTAAGGCACTAACCGTGCGCATTCCAACTGATTTATGGAAATCAGTCAAGATAAAGTGCGTTCAGGAAGACACTAATATCCAGGCCTTACTAGCACATTATCTAAATGTTTGGGTTGAGGATAGGAATTAGTGGATTATGAAGTAACTAATTTCAGCCAGGTTATTATACGTTCAATTTCTGGTGTTACACCTTCTATTTTATGTTCCACGTAGTCAAACGTATGATCAAAACCGCCAGGTATTGATACCGTAGTATGAATATTCTTTGATGTTAAAGTTTTTGTCATAGATAGCGTGTTACTTAAAAGCGAATCTTGATCTCCACAAACAAGATAACATGGAGGGAATTTATCTATATATGGAGAGAAAATTGGACTGACTAAAGGATTCTGGACATGAGAAAGATAGTTTGCCCCCAAGTATCCTCGTGTGAACCAAACTTCAACATACCCGCTATTTGAAAGAGGTTCATTGATCATAAGAGGAAAGTCAAAAACACCGTAATAAAGTAAAGCTCCTGAAAATTTAACTTCAATGTCGGATAAATCACCGCCGTCTACAGCTTGATTATCTCCATGAAGCACATGAATGGCTACTGCTGATAAATTAGCGCCAGCGGAATCTCCGCTAATAATCATTTTTGTTGAATCACCTTTAAATCGTTCAGCATTTTTAGTAATCCATCTAGCTGCATAAACCACGTCTTCAGGTGCGTTGGGGAAAGGTCTTTCTGGAGCTAATGAATACTCTAAGTTAAAAACCACAAATCCATTCTCAGCCAGCCTCATTGTTTTTCTTCTGACTCCTGCAGATGACCCTACACACCAACCACCACCATGCATATATAAGATAACAGGGAAGGGGCCTTCACCTTCAGGCATGTAAACCTCAGATATAAGTTTCCAGCCATCTTTATCTCTTATTTCGACAGTTTCCTGCTTTCCTATTTTAGGCATATCTACGTTCAGAGACGAAAAATCCATCGCTTCTCTAACAAGTGGTATCTCTTCGACGGTTTGTGGAAGTGGTGGGTCAATATCTTGTCCAACTAAAAGAGACATCCAGTTATTGTTATTAGGATTTGCCATTCAAGTCACCTCTTAAAAAATTAATTTTTAATCAAATTTATCTATGCATTAATTTACTGCATTTCTTATCATATTTACACAATGTGAAATAGTACACAAATTGTTAGTTGATCTGTTATAGTTTTTATATGTTCGATTTTGATGTAATAGTCATGGGGGCAGGACTTGCTGGTATGAGAGCTGCGCTGGCCGCTTCTCAGAATGGCAGTAAAGTTGCTGTGATCACAAAAGTGTACCCAGTGAGATCTCACTCAAATGCTGCTCAGGGCGGAATAAATGCTGCATTAACAGATCGTGGTGACAATTGGGAGGATCATGCCTTTGATACCATAAAAGGCTCAGATTACCTTGCAGACCAAGATGCTGTAGAAGTAATGGCACGAGAAGCTGGCAGTGAAGTAATCAATATGGAGCATATGGGAGCCGCATTTAATAGAGATGACGAAGGAAGATTGGGTGTTAGAGCTTTTGGCGGCCAACGCGAGGCAAGAACATTTTTTGTGGCAGACTTTACTGGACAAGCACTGTTGCATGTGTTGCATGAACAAGTGCTAAGCTCTGGAGTTCAAGTTTTCGAAGAGTGGTTTGTTACTACCCTTATTACAGAGGAAGAGAGATGCGTTGGATTGGTTGCTATGGATATGCGCACAGGTGAATTACACGTGATGCGTAGTAAAGCAGTCATAATAGCTTCAGGTGGGGTTGGCAGGGTATTCGAGCCATCCACAAACGCATTAATTTGTACTGGTGATGGTATTTCATTGGCATATCGAGCCGGGGCTGGAATAATGGATATGGAGATGGTGCAATATCATCCGACAACCCTGAAAAACAATGGCGCTTTAATGTCTGAAGCAGCTCGTGGTGAAGGAGCTTATCTTCTAAATGCTGAAGGTGAGCGTTTTATGGAAAGATATGCTCCCAACATGATGGAACTCGCTTCGAGAGATGTTGTTTCTCGATCAGAACAGACCGAAATAAATGAAGGAAGAGGCATAGATGGATGTGTCTTACTAGATGCAAGACACCTCGGTGAAAAATTAATTAACGAAAGACTTTTACAAATAAGACAGCTCGGGATCGATTTTGCTGGAAAAGATATGGTGACTGATCCAGTTCCAATACGCCCAGGCATGCATTACATAATGGGCGGTATAAAAACAGATATTGATGGCCTTACATCAGTTCCTGGTTTGTATGCAGCAGGCGAGACAGCTTGTGTTAGTGTTCATGGAGGCAATCGCTTGGGTGCAAATTCTTTATTAGATACCCTTGTTTTTGGCAGAAGGTCTGGAGAACATGCTTCAGAATGGGTAAAAACTCAGGCACCCGCTTCGATTGATGATACACATGCGAGTCGTTGTTTAGAAGAAATACAAAGTCTTCTAGATAGAGATTCGGGAGAAATGTTTGGTCAAATCAGGCTAGATTTAGGCCAGACAATGAATAAACACTTGGCAGTGTATAGAGATCAAAAAGGTATGGAGCAGGCTAAGTCAGATTTGGCTGATCTAAAACAGAGATACGCTAGTGTAATGGTTCAAGATAAAAACAAGATTTTTAATACTAATCTGATATTTACATTGGAATTAGGATTCATGCTTGATTGTGCTGAAACCACTATTATAGGCGCATTAGAACGTAAGGAGAGCAGGGGAGCTCATACCAGAACCGACATGCCAGAGAGGGACGACAAAAATTGGCTTAAACATATAGTGGTAAGCCAAAGTAACGGAAAACCAAAGATTGATTATGTGCCAGTTAATATTACAAAGTGGCAGCCTCAGGAAAGAAAGTATTAGGTAATTTATAAGTTATGCATGTTGATTTAAATATAGCTAGGTTTGATCCTGAATCGGGCGAAAAGAAACCTTATCGAGAAGAGTTTAATATTGAAGTTGATGAAACATCCACTGTGCTGGATGGGTTAATTAAAATTAGAGAAGAGGTGGATGGTACCCTTGGATTGAGATGCTCTTGCCGAAGTGCGATTTGTGGCTCTTGTGCTATGAGGGTAAATGGCAAAGCTGTTCTTGCTTGTAATACTAAGATTTCTGACCTTATTTCAGATGAAAATAAATCAATTAATGTGGAACCTGTTGGGAACATGAAATTGATTAAAGATTTGATAGTTGAGTTTGATACACATTGGCAGAAAATCAAAGCGATAGAACCATGGGTCAAAACAGACGCACCGCCTCCAGAGGCAGAGTATATTGCATCTAATGAATCTATGATGGAATTAATAGGGGTTATGGGTTGTATTCAATGTGGTGCATGTGTTTCAGATTGTACCGTTCTTGCAGTTGATGAAAGTTTTCTTGGTCCGGCAGCCTTAGCTAAGGCTTATAGATTTTTAGCTGACCCTCGGGACGACGCTAATAATCAAAGACTGAAAGATTTAAACGAACCTGCTGGAATGTGGGATTGCACCAGATGCATGCAATGTGTTGAAGTGTGCCCTAAAGGTGTAGATCCAATGGGCAGAATAATGAAGCTAAGAGATTTTGCGATGGAGGCAGGTTACAAAAATACTACAGGTGCACGTCATGCAGAAGTATTTTCGGATATTATTAAAAATAATGGAGTCTTGAATGAGTTTTGGTTGCCAGTGAAGACATTTGGCATGTTTAATATTCCTGAGATGCTTAAATTAGCACCGATTAGTTTGAAAGCGATGATGAGAGGGAAAATGCCTCCTATATTCTATGAGAAAATACCGGGCTCCAAAAATATCACTAAATTATTTGAAAAGACCAAGGTGGTTTAATGAAATATGCATTTTATCCTGGATGTGTGTCCAAGGGAGCCGCGCCTGAATTATATAGAGCTACTATCGAGGTGTGTAAAAAGCTGGATATAGAATTAGACACTGAAACCATGGAAGGAGCATCTTGCACTGGCTCTGGAGTGCTTCAAGAAAAAAATGAAAAGTTGGGTGATACCCTAAATGCGCGCACTTTTGCAATGGGTGAAAATTCCGGACTTCCTATTATGACTATATGTAGCACATGCCAAGGTGTTATGTCCCAAGCAAGATCTCGCATGGCAGATTTGGAATACAGAGAGTCAGTAAATTCCAGCTTATCCGATGAAAATTTAGAGTACAAAGGACAAGCAGAACCCCGCCATCTTCTTTGGATCATAATAGAGGATATCGGGATAGAAAAATTTAAAGAGAAAATCGTGAAACCATTGACTGGACTAAAAATTGCTCCTTTTTATGGATGCTATATTGTTAGACCTTCAGATGTTTTAGGATTCGGTGAAAATCCAGAGCGTAAACATTCATTAGAGATGATTATAGAAGCAGTAGGTGCCGAAGTGGCTGATTTCCCCGGTAAAAGTGCCTGCTGTGGATTTCCAATACTTACTATAAACGAAAAAAATTCAATGAAGATGGTCTCTAATCACACCTTAAGTGCAAAAAAAGAGGGTGCTGTTGCAATGGTGACACCTTGTCCACTATGCCATCTAAACCTAGATGGTTATCAGCCGACTGCATCCAAACAGGTAGGGCAGCCAATAGATCTGCCTATACTACATTTACCGCAACTAATTGGCCTTGCCCTTGGAATCGATCCTAAGGTTCTAAAATTAAACCAACATATTATTAATACAGAAAGTGTTGTCTCAGCTCTAGCTTTGACACCATAGTATATTTACTAACTTGTTAGTTTATAAGTCTTGTAATATAGACCGGTCGGTATTTGTAAAAGCCCAATTATATTAAGTAATTTAGCCTAGGGTACATATTGGTGCATAACCCATTAACTATAAAAAATATTACAGTATGGAGTGCTCAACATAGAAATATCACCATAGCTTCTTGGATTGTATTAGTAATTATTGCTGGTTTAATTACATTAACTTATATTAATTCAGCTATAACAACTGATCTAGGTTTTACGAACGAACCGGAGTCAATTGTAGCTGCTGATTTGATACGAGAAAGTGGTATTGAAATTGACCTCAATAGATCTGAATATGAAGTCTTGATTATACAATCTGATACCTATTCAGTAGATGACCAAGAATTCATCAATTTTTTTGAAACCCTTACTAACACTTTAGTTAATCTTCCTGGCGACTATTACCAGAATCCTACTAGTTATTACAGTACAGGGTTTAAACTTTTAGTCTCACAAGATCAGAAAACCATGTTGGTTCTTTTTGACCCACCAGAAGAAGAAGATTTAAGTCCGATGATCCAAGCTATCGAACAGTTAAGCTCAGGCAGCTTATTTAGTATTGCAATGACAGGTGATAGCACTTTTGATCACGATTTCCAAACCATATCTAAAAATGATCTTGAATTAGAATTGAAGGTTGGTACGCCGGCAGCTTTAATTGTTTTAATTTTGGTGTTTGGTGCTTTGGTATCATCTTTAATCCCAATAGCTATTGCTTTAATTTCTATGGTCGTTGCTCTAGGCATTACTACTTTAATCGGACAGGCTTGGACATTTTCATTTTTCGTAACCAATATGATTGCAATGATGGGTTTGGCAGTTGGCGTTGATTATTCTCTTTTGGTAGTGTCAAGATATAGGGAGGAAAGAAATAATGGTCTCAGTCAAACTGAGGCTATTTCAAAAACTGGCGCTACTGCCAGTAAAGCGGTGGTATTTTCGGGCATAACAGTTGTTCTCGCGTTGATCGGAATGTTAATAACTCCATTCTCAGTTCTTAGAAGTCTTGGGGGCGGCGCAATAGTGGTTGTCATTGTAAGCGTATCAGCTTCTTTAACTTTACTGCCAGCAATTTTGAGTTTGTTAGGAGATAAAATCAACTCATTAAAAGTGCCGTTCATAAATTTAGCATCTTCAAATAATACTATTAACCTTCCGACAGGATTCTGGTATTCATTCAGTAAATTTGTTATGCGACATTCTGTCGTATCTATAATAATTGTTGTGTCTTTCTTGGTTGTATTATCTTTACCGGCTATTGATCTTAAGTTAGGACAGAATGGTATAACCACGTTTCCAGAGGAAACAATGTCTAGACGTGGATTTGAACTTTTGGAGCAGGAGTTTTCTTATGGATTTGTTGGTTCTCCTATAGCAGTAGTTATTAGTGATATCAAACAAAATACTGAAATAGATAATAACAAAGGGTCTTTGTTGGCTTATATTAACGAAGATAATGATCTTGGTAATATTGATCAGCTTGAGTCTGATAATGGAGAAATTATCGTATTAAGGGCAGACATTAATAGCGATCCTAACTCTCAAACGATGTTTGATGCAGTGAAACGGATAAGGACTGATTATGTGCCAAATTCATTTAATGAGAACCAACATAATGTTAGAGTTACTGGTTTAGTAGCATTTATAGTTGATTATATTGAATTAGTAAACAATTATTTGCCAATTGTGATTATATTCGTTTTAACTATCAGTTTTCTTTTACTAGCATTTGTTTTTAAATCTATAATAGTGCCGATAAAAGCTGTTCTCATGAACTTACTGTCAGTCGGGTCTGCATATGGTTTAGTTGTATTAGTTTTTCAAAAGGGATATGGAGCCAGAATTCTCGGTTTTGAGCAAGTAGATGTAGTCGATGGATGGGTACCGGTATTTCTGTTCGCAGTATTGTTTGGATTATCTATGGATTACCATGTATTTCTTTTGAGCAGGATACGAGAATTTTATGACCAAACGGGGGATAACGAAGAGTCAATTGCGCGAGGTGTTAAATCAACAGCAGGCCTTATTACTGGAGCTGCGATGATAATGGTTGCCGTGTTTTCTGTGGCCGCAGCTGCAGACATGGTTATGTTTCAGCAAGTAGGTATGGGTCTAGCTGTAGCTATATTTTTAGATGCTACGATAATTAGATCTGTTTTGGTGCCCGCGACTATGAAACTACTTGGTAAATGGAATTGGTGGTTTCCTATTAAGACAGTATGATTTATAACGTGAATTAAGTTATTTATAACTATTTCTAATTACCCGCCATTATTTCCAAGAGTTCTTTAACGGATTCAGCAGACTTATGTAAAGATTGAAGTTCTGAATCGGTGAGGTCAAACTCATATATGTGTTCAATACCGCTCTTCCCTAGTTTTACAGGCACTCCAACATATAGACCATTCAATCCATATTCTCCCTCTAGATAAGCAGTACAGGGCAGTATAAGTTTTTTGTCTAGCACTATTGAATCAATCATCTCTACTATTGAAGCAGAAGGTGCATAATACGCGCTACCTGTTTTTAATAAAGCAACTATTTCTGCTCCCCCATCTCTGGTTCTCTGCACAATTTCCTCTAATCGTTTTGTTGGAATTAAGTCTGCAACAGGTATACCTCCTACAGTTGTTGGCCCTACGGTTGGAACCATTGTGTCTCCGTGGCCTCCTAGCACATATGCTTGTACAACATCTACTGATACATTTAATTCTTCTGCCAAAAAGCTGCGATATCTGGCAGTATCTAAAACTCCAGCCATACCTACAACCCTTTGTTTTGGAAATCCACTTACTTTAAGAGCCTGCTGCGCCATTGCATCTAATGGATTAGTTACAATTACTACAATGCTATCTGGAGATTTAGACACAGTTTTGTCTACAACATCAGAAACTATCTTCATATTTGTTAGCAACAAATCATCTCGGCTCATGCCAGGTTTTCGGGCAATACCAGAAGTAATTACTATAATGTCAGAATTGGATGTCTCTTCATATGTGTTCGTGCCGATTATATTTGCATCCGATCCAACTACAGGGCCAGATTCTAAAATATCTAACGCTTTGCCTTGTGGCAACCCTTCTACAATATCCACCAGAACGATATCTGCATAACTTTTTTCAAAAAGCCGTTGTGCAGTGGTTGCACCAACGTTTCCAGCTCCTACTACAGTAATTTTTTGTCTCATCGAATTCTATGCCTCAAGATAATTTTGCCAAATCACATCAATTATTTATAAATAAAATTGGTACATATAACAGCAGTTAATTGTATTGTAACTAGCTTTTGTTTTCAAAGATCAGATCCAGTTACTGTAAGTGAGATAATTAATCATTCGCTTCGATTATTGCTAATACTGTACCTTTATCCACCTTAACTCCGACGCCCTGAGTAAGTTTTTTCACAATACCTGACACCGGAGATGTCAGGGTATTTTCCATTTTCATCGCTTCAAGTACAACAATATCTTGACCAGCAGAAACCTGATCTCCTTCAGATACTAGATTTTTGATAACAATTCCAGTGATTGGGGCTTTAATAGCTAATCCATTTTCACCTGTATTGGAATCAGCTGGTTCATAAGTCGGTTTGCTGGAAGGTCGTATGTATGTACTCTTCACATTCAGTGGATCGACTTCAACATAAAAAACCTCATCATCAAGATAAACATTAAATGCGCGTATGTTTTCAGTTTTGCTATGTGTTGTGTCATTGATGATTTGCTCAGTTATGGGCTCTTCATCATTTTCAGCCTTCAAGTCTTCCGACAAATTTTCGAGACCATATTTTCTTCTTAAAAACCCGAAACCGGTAGTAGGATATAGTACGTATGTCAGTATATCGTCAGTGTTGTTAGTAATGTCAGATAGATCTTCTTTTGCTCTTGGCAGTTCTAGTTTAAGTTTATCTGCAGGCCTAGATTTAATTTCTGTATATTTACCATCTAGGTTCTGAAGTACAATGTTTTTGATATTCTCATCTATTGCAACTGGTGGTCTTCCATACTTTCCAAGAACATAATCTGTTATAGCATTAGATACCATTTTGTATCTTCCGAATAGTATATTGCTAACAGCTTGTGATCCAATCATTTGGCTCATTGGAGTCACAAGTGGAGGATATCCAAGCTCTTTTCGTGTAACAGGTATTTCTGACATTACTTCTTGTAATGGGTCTTCAGATTCTGCTTCTCGTAGCTGTGAGAGTAAATTTGAAAACATCCCGCCTGGAATTTGATGACTAAGAACCGTGGCATCAATTACTGAGGATTTTGATGAATCAAGCATTTCTATGTATTTCGATAATCTTTGCTCTAACTTTTCACTAATTAATAGTATGTTTTCTAAATTAAATTGAGGATCTCTTTTTTGTGATTTTAATGTTGATAATAATGGTTCTATAGCTGGTTGCGAAGTTCTTAATGCCAAAGGAGATAGGCAGGTGTCTACTGTATCAACACCCGCCTCTATCGCTTTTAGCAAAGTCATTGATGCCATTCCTGATGTGTAGTGAGTATGCAGTTGAATAGGCAGATCAAGCTCAGATTTCAGGGCGCTTATTAGTTCGTATGCGTCGTATGGAGATAGGAGCCCGGCCATATCCTTAACTGCAATGCTATCCGCCCCTAAGTCTTTGAAATCCTTTGCTTTATTGATGTAATATTCAAGGTTGTATATTGAACCACCCAATTTACCATTCTCTGCTATTGAGTAGCAGAGTGTCATTTGTAAATGCTTTTTGTTTTTTAAAACTGCTTTTGCCGCTGCTGTCAGGTTCCACTCATCATTAAGTGCGTCAAAGACTCTGAATATATCGATTCCATTCTCAGCTGATCGTTCTATAAAGCTATTAACTACGTCGTCTGGATATGCCCTGTATCCAACTAAAGATTGCCCTCTTAATAACATCTGTAATTTGGTGTTTGGAATCAATGATTTAAAGGTTCTTAGGCGTTCCCAAGGGTCTTCATCTAAAAACCTGGTGCAGACGTCAAAAGTAGCTCCTCCCCACACTTCCATTGAGTGAAATCCGATTGCATCCATTTCTTCGGCTATTGGGAGCATGTCTTCTAGCTTAAGTCTAGTAGCTAATAAACTTTGATGCGCGTCTCTGAAGGTTGTATCGGTAATTTTTACTGGTTGTGACATGATCTATATATGAGTTATAAAGAGCTCTTTTCCACGAGTTTAACTTTAACGATTTTTTAATTATGGGTTGCGATTTACTTGAGTCAGCATTTATAAATATTTTGGACTTTTCAGAGTCCAAGTATTCGGCTACTGCTGACATAACGATACTTAGCTTTTTATTATTGTCGACTACCACAACTCAATTCACAATGGTATGCTGCCATGTTTTTTTATTGGCAATGAATCGCGCTTATTCGACAACATCTTCAGTGCAGATATTATTTTAATTCTTGTGTCAGCTGGATCAATGACGTCATCTATTAGCCCCTTACTTGCTGCTACATATGGATTCATCAATTTTTCACGATATTCTTCAATACGCTGAGATTTCAATTTTTCAGGATTCTGCGCTGTCTTGATCTCTTTGCCATGTATTACGTTTACAGCGCCTTCTGCTCCCATTACCGCAATTTCTCCTGTCGGCCAAGCATAATTTATGTCGCCTCCAAGCATTTTCGAACTCATTACTATATATGCTCCACCATACGCTTTGCGTAACAATACACTTATTTTAGGTACAGTGGCCTCAGCGTAGGCATAAATTAGTTTTGCTCCATGTCTTATTATTCCGCCATATTCTTGTGCAGTACCTGGCATGAATCCTGGTACATCTATAAGAGTTACTAAAGGTATGTTAAATGCATCACAGAATCGGATAAACCTCGCAGCTTTAATCGATGCATCAATATCTAAAGAACCTGCTAAGTGCTGCGGCTGCTGGCCAATAATGCCAACTGATTTACCGGCAATTTTTGCAAACCCAACCACAATATTCTTAGCCCACGAGTGATGTATCTCCATAAAATCACCTTGATCAATTAATCGGCCGATTACATCCATTACATCGTATGGCTGATTTGGGTCTTCAGGGACAATTCTTTCCAAATCTGTATCAGGCTCTTCGATCTCATAAAAGGTGTCATCAATAATGGGTTCCTCCATGTTGTTAGAAGGTATAAATTTTAAAAGTCTTCTAACTTGTTTTAAACACTCTTCTTCCGAATCAAGTCGAAAATGAGCTACACCACTCTTTGATGAATGACTTATTGCTCCACCCAAGTCTTCATGTGTGACTTGCTCACCCGTAACAGCCTTAATTACATCTGGGCCAGTTATGTACATTTGCCCTATACCGTTGACCATAAAAATGAAGTCGGTTAAAGCTGGTGAGTATGTTGCACCTCCAGCGGCGGGTCCAAGTATTACTGATATCTGCGGGATTACTCCGGATGCCATAGTGTTTCTCAAAAATATATCTCCATAGCCAGCTAAGCTAGATACACCTTCTTGAATCCTGGCTCCGCCAGAATCAATTAACCCCACTAAAGGCCGTCCATTTTGAAGTGCCAAATCCATGATTTTACAAATTTTTTGAGCTACTACTTCAGACAGTGATCCACCGAAGACTGTAAAATCTTGGGAATAAACAAAAACTGTTTCTCCATTAACCGTGCCATAGCCGGTAACCACTGCATCACCTAAAATCTGGCTTTTTGAATCCTCTATGTTTTGAATATCTTGTGTCACAAATGAATCTAATTCCTCAAATGAATCTTCATCAAGGAATAAACTGATTCTTTCGCGGGCAGTTAATTTGCCACGTTTGTGTTGCGAATCAATTTTTGCCTGTCCGCCACCTTTATGACTCAAATCTCTGAGTTCATGGAGCCTATCTATTTTTCGATCCTTGCGTCTTCTGTTGACCATAGTTCGACTAGTATATCTATGCGTGGAATATAATCTCAAGCAGATATAGCGGCAATCTTGGCTTAGTGGTACAAAAAAGTTGTCAGGTATATTGTTATTGAATTGTAGTATTTTTTATTATTAACGTTTATTGAATTGAGAGTCTTTTATAAATGATAAACAAAATGGCCACTAATATTGGTGGTAAATTATTTAACTGGAAATCAAAGACATTCGTGATGGGAGTAATTAATGTAACGCCCGATTCATTCTCTGGGGATGGCCTTGACTTCAATATTGATTTGGCTGTACAAAAAGCTGTAGAGTTTGAAAGATTTGGCTGTCATATATTAGATATTGGAGGGGAATCAACACGACCCTCAATAACATACGGTAACACGTCTACCACTTCAGCTGAATTAGAAGAGCAAAGAGTTATACCAGCTATACAGGCTATCTCGAAAGCAGTTTCTATTCCAATTTCAATTGATACCTATAAGGCATCAGTAGCGCAAAAAGCAATTCAGTCTGGAGCCTCTTTGGTAAATGATGTATGGGGTTTTACAAAGGATCCAAAAATGGCTTCTATAGTATCTGATCTTAAAGTTCCAGTGGTGTTAATGCATAACCAAGATCACACTGTTTACGGGGATATGGTCAATGACATTATAAACCGATTAGAAGAGCTGAAAACTAATGCTATGAACTCTGGTGTATTGGAAGCAAATATAATTCTTGATCCAGGCATTGGGTTTGGCAAGAATGTTGTGCAGAATATTGAATTGTTCAGGTCGCTTGAAATGCTACAAAAATTAAATTCTCCTATCTTGATCGGTTCTTCAAGAAAATCAACTATAGGAAAGGTGTTAGATTTACCTCCAGACCAGCGCGTAGAAGGTACGGCAGCAACAGTTGTCATATCGATAATAAAAGGAGCAGATATCGTTAGAGTACATGACGTGAAAGAGATGATGAGGGTAGTGAAAATGACAGATGCAATTGTAAGAAAATAATACCTAGGATCTAAGTTTATTGAAACAACTTGTTTACATTGGTTTAGGATCAAATTTGGGTAATCGGTTTACTCATTTAGAAGATGCGATCTCGGATATAAGTTACGGATTGCAAAGTGAAATATTGGCAGTATCATCGATATATGAAACATCTCCAGTGGGAGTAGAAAACCAACCAGATTTTCTTAACTGTGTATGCCTTATAAAAACAAATTTAGAACCGAGGCAAGTTTTAAATAAATTATTGGCGATTGAAAAGAAGCACGGTAGAAATGCAAGTAGTGTTAATTTACCTCGCCCTTTAGATCTTGACATATTGTTATATGGAGAATTGAGTTTAAAAGAAACCGGGCTGATAGTACCTCACCCTCGGATAACTGAACGGGCATTTGTTCTTATACCATTAGCAGAAATTAGCCCTGATTTGAAACATAACCTATGGGAAGCGAGCGTGGCAGAAATCCTAGCATCTTCATCATTCTTTGATAAAGTTGAGAAAGTAGGTAGTATTCGATGTAATTAACTCAGTTTAACTGGTGAAATCAAGTTTGGTATACTGTCTGAAATCGGATAGTCAACTTTACATCGAGTACAGTTCATAGCGCCGGTCTCAACTTCATTATTAATTTCATTTTCAATAGTCAAAGTTAATTGGCCCTTGCACGCTGGACAAACAAGAATATCCATCAAGTCTTTTCTCATTTAGGAACCTCTGTATCAACCAAATTAATAATGGTTAGTCTGGAATCGTTAATTGAGCAGTAGTATCCCTTCGAAAAGTGAACTCAGTAGCTCAGATAAAAAGAACACTATAATACCTATTACAGTAAGGCCATTATATCCTGATAGCATTAACTTTGTACGATTAAACCATCCGAATTCACCAGACTTTTTATCTAAATTGCTAATAGATGCCATTTGTCGCCTTTCAGAATGCAAAAGTATGAGCATCCATGATGTCAGGGCAACTTTTATTCCTAGTGTTACTACATATGCAATTGTAATGTCGTTACTGGTTAAACGGTTAAAAACAATTATTGCTCCTGTAGCTATCAAAACAACAATACAAATGTCAACCAGCGGTTTGAAAACGCGACCAAATTGATGCATTTCAAGCTGCTTTTTACTAGATCTATTCATTGTAATGGTTGATTTGCCAAAAATCATTTGCACTATGTTAGTTCCAATCCAAATAGCTGCAGCCATTATATGCAGCCAATGGATGATTAATAAAAATATGTTTGAAATGCTCAAATATGCACCTTACTTACATACAGAGAACTTTTTCTGTTTATTCAAGTATCTCTAGAACGAACTGTTGTAATTGTTCATTATCTAATAAACCAGACCATTTTCTAATTATTTGATGATCTTTGTTTAAAAAAAACGTAGTGGGAAAACCTATGACTTGATATTTAAGTTGGATATCAGAGCCGATATCCGCTCCGACTGGATATGAGACGCCAAATTCATTCACGAAGTCTTTTCCATCTTCAATCGAATCTAAAACCAGGCTTTGGATTCCAATAATCATTAAATCCTGATCCTTATATTCATTATAAACAGCTTCTAAGATGTCCGTTTCTTCTCTGCACGGAGGACACGATGGATACCAAAAGTTTATTATTACCGGATACCCATTAAAGTCATCACTCAATCTTATATTTGAAGAACCAATTTCATTATTGTGCTGTAATAAACCTAACTCAAAATCGATAGCCCGGTTATTTTCTGAAACACATCCAGTCAAGGTGCTTAATAAAATCGCAACGACAAGTAATGGTGCCTTGATTTCAAGAATTGCGAGCATTATTTGTTGTTCCTGAGTTCTCAATAATTTCTAAAGCTTTATCAATCAATAAACTTGATTGCTTTTTGGGTGTCTTTTTGATTTTGAGATACATTTTCAATGTATCCATAGGGCTTATGCTCGAATTGTATTCTGCACCAAGTCTAACTCTTTCAGAACCTTTAACTATTACGGATATTCCTGCAAGGTAATGAGCCGGTTTTAGTGCGTCTCTAATTCTGGAGTCGATCAATTTGCCTTCATATGAATTCGGCATGGATATTGTCAACTTTACTACTGCATCAACAAGGTCATGTTTCGAAATTTCATTTAAAACCTGTTCGGTAGGGTCTAAAGATTCAGTTTCCACGTTTACTTTAATTGTTAAAAGTTTTCGTGCGTTGACCTTTATAAACTCAGCTTTTTTTAACCGATTTGTCATTGTGGCATTTTCATTTATTTCAATTGAATAGAAACCTTTGTCATCATTTTCTTCTCCAAAGTCTATTCGTTCTAAAGAACCACTGTAGTTGATAGTTGGGTTATGCTCATTAATAGTTTGCCTTTTATGAATATGCCCCAAAGCGACGTAATCAAAAATAGGTAACGATATACTGCTTGTTAACAATACGTAATCTTTGCCAAGCATCATAGATTGTTCTGAACTAGTAGTTGACCCACTAATGGTTATGTGGCTAGCAAGTATCGCGGGTAGGGAAGTATCTAATTGTGATGCAAGATCCGAGATTATGGATGATAGTTTATCCTGTATTAGAACATTGATACTTTCGAGTGACAGTCCTTTTGTTTCTTCTCGAGTAAGAAGGTTGCTTCTTCTGACCCAAGGAATAGTTATTACTTGAATGAAGCCAGATTTTGTTTTTATGCGGTGTAAATCAGCCTTATTACCCAATATCACATTGGATACATTAAGTGTTTTAAAGATGTCTAAGGCAGTTGCCCTTCCAAAAACACTAGGGATATCGTGATTTCCCTCTACTAGAACAATTGGTATTTTTGCGGTGGATAGTCTTTGTATTCTTTTGGCAAATTCACGCTGATGTGTTTGAGAAGGGTTACGATTTTTGTAGGCATCACCTGCAAATATGGCTAAGTCCACACTGTTGTTAATGCAGTAGTCAATAACCTCATCCAGGGTGCCTAAAAAGTCAATTAATCGAGAGGGTAAACCAGTACCAGGGTCTATTCTTGAGAAGTTTTCTACGCCAATGTGAACGTCACTAAAGTGAACAATCTTCATCTAGCCGTGCACTTTAGGCGATAAGATAGAAACTATTTCATCTTCTAATTTGTCTATTGGAACTCTTTTCTGACTCATTGAGTCACGTTCTCGTATAGTTACAGCTTTGTCATCCAGTGATTCAAAATCTACAGTTATGCATAGGGGAGTGCCTATTTCATCTTGCCTACGATATCGCCTACCAATGCTTTGAGTTTCGTCATAATAAACTAATGGCTTAACAACACCGGAATATTTAATGTTTTTATAAATTTCAATAGCTAATTCAGCCAATACATCTTTCTTGCTTAGGGGCAGTATCGCGACTTGCACAGGTGCAACTGAGGGACTTAATTTAAGACTGATTCTGGTCTCTTTCTTGCCTTTGGATCCGATCAAATCCTCTTGGGTATATGCCTCTATAAGTAAAGCCATAATTGCCCTGTCTAAACCAAATGAAGGCTCAATAACGAAGGGAATTACATGTTGTTTTGCAGTTTCATCAAAGTATGATAATTCTTTACTGCTCTCTTTGGAGTGAGCAACTAAATCATAGTTAGTTCTATTGGCTATTCCAGCAATCTCTCCCCATCCCCAAGGGAATAGGTATTCAATGTCACTAGTTGCCTTTGAGTAGTGAGCAAGTTCTTCAGGTTCATGTTTCCGTATCCGCAATCTGGTATTTGGGAGACCTAAATTCAAGTACCACTCAAATGAGCTGTTTATCCAGTAATCGTGCCATTCATCATCCTTTTCAGGTGGGACGAAGAATTCCATTTCCATCATTTCAAACTCTCTGGTTCGGAATATAAAATTCCCCGTAGTGATTTCATTACGAAAAGATTTACCTATTTGAGCTATTCCAAACGGAGGATTTTTATTTATCGTGTTCTTAACATTCAGAAAATTAACAAATATTCCCTGAGCTGTTTCAGGCCTTAAGTATGTCGAATTAGCATTGTCCTCGACTGGCCCCAAGAATGTTTTAAACATTAAGTTGAATAGTCTTGGCTCGCTTAATGCACCTCCACAGTTGGTACATTCAGATGTGTCAATTTGATCGCTACGGTATCGGTGATTACATTTTTTACATTCGACTAATGGATCAGCAAAATTAGATGTGTGCCCACTTACATCCCATACTTTAGGATGCATAATTATCGAAGAATCTAACCCAAAAACGTTTTCTTGTTTAATAACAAAATTATCCCACCATAATTCCTTCAACTTGCGTTTTAGCTCAATGCCTAATGGTCCATAATCCCACGTAGAAGCGAGACCACCATATATTTCACTACTTTGGAAAACAAAACCTCGTCTTTTTGCTAGCGAAGCGAGTTCTTCCAGGTCAATTTGATGCTTAACTGAAGTCAATTAAAGTGAAACCTTTGTGTACTTAAATTCACTGATTGAAATAACGAATATGATCTTAATCCTATACTAATTTGTAAAGGATTACTTAATATAATTTACTAGATTTGATTAAAGAAAAAGAGGTCCAAATACTAGTGCAACCATAGCAGTCAGTTTAATAAGTATATTCAAAGATGGGCCAGAAGTGTCTTTGAATGGATCACCAATTGTGTCTCCAACTACTGCTGCGTCATGATCTGCAGATCCTTTACCAGCAAGATTTCCAGCTTCAATCCACTTTTTTGCGTTATCCCAAGCTCCTCCAGAATTCGCCATCATTATCGCAAACAAAAATCCTGTTGCTATAGACCCAACTAATAGTCCTCCTAGTGCCTCAGCTCCTAAAACCGCTCCTACTATAATTGGTGCTGCTATTGCTAAAACGCCAGGTAGGATCATTTCACGCATTGCACCTCTGGTGCTAATATCTACTGCTTTTGCGTAATCAGCATCAGCTTTACCTTCTAATAGGCCTTTGATTTCTTTAAACTGCCGTCTAACCTCTTGTACCATTGCATTTGCTGCTCGGCCTACAGCCTGCATGGTAAGAGCAGCAAAAATAAATGGCATTGCGGATCCAACTATAACTCCCATCAAAACTTCTCTTTGGAGGAGATCTAAAGCTGATACTCCCGTCATCGCTGAATATGCTGCTAACAGAGCCAACGAGGTTAATACTGCGGAACCAATAGCAAATCCTTTTCCAGTAGCAGCCGTTGTATTTCCTAGAGAGTCGAGCGCATCTGTGCGTTCTCTTACTTTTGGGTCCATTCCTGACATTTCTGCTATCCCTCCTGCATTATCTGCTATCGGGCCATACGCATCAGTAGCAAGAGTTATGCCAAGGGTTGAGAGCATTCCAATGGCAGACAATGCCACTCCATAGACACCAGCTAAGGAATATGTGATCCACATCGCTACTACCACAACAACAGCTGGGATTAACGTACTGATCATACCAAGGCCAAGACCAGCGATAACCACAGTAGCAGGTCCAGTTTCGGCTTGTTTTGCAACATCCTTTGTAGGCTTAAATTCGTATGATGTATAGTACTCAGAAGATGTGCCGATTATTTGTCCTGCAATTAATCCAATTAAAACTACCCAAAAATAGTTAAAAGATAAATCGAAGCTCCATACACTAAGTCCTGTTGCTATTAACACTAGACCACCTGCACCAAAAATTCCGTATCTTAAAGACCAGAGTAGATTACTCATAGTTGCACCTTCTTTGGTTCGAACCAAAAATGTGCCTAGAATCGATGAGAAGATACCTGAAGCCAGTACTAGGATCGGCAGCAATACCAGTTTGTTAAAGCCGAAAATTTCACCAACAGGATTGTTTGAATCAAGATATAACATGCCCACTGCCACTAAAGCAATTGTTGCTATTATGGATCCAACATAAGACTCGAATAAATCTGCACCCATGCCGGCGACATCACCAACATTGTCGCCAACATTATCCGCAATTGTTGCAGGATTGCGAGGATCATCCTCGGGTATTCCTTGCTCCACTTTACCAACTAAGTCTGCTCCGACATCAGCAGCTTTTGTGTATATGCCTCCACCGACACGAGCGAATAATGCTATAGAAGATGCTCCGAAGCCAAAGCCTGCAATTATTTGCGCATCTTGGAATATCCAGTACAAAATAACTACACCTAAAAGACCTATGCCAACAACTGAAATCCCCATAACCGCTCCGCTGCTGAAAGCAACTTTAAGAGCTCCATTTAGTCCATCACTAGCCTTTACTGCTGTTCTTGAGTTAGCACGGATGGCTATTGACATGCCAATGAACCCGGCCATCGCGGAACCTATTGCACCTATGAGGTAACATACTGCGGTTTTAGGCCACGTTCCGTCCCCATCTATTTGCCCTAAAACATCGAGATCTATGAATATGGCAAGTACTATGAACATAGCTGCAACGAAAAGCGAAAGCATTCTATACTCTCTAGATAGAAAAGCCATGGCTCCTTGTTGAATTGCTTTGCCTATGAATTTAACTTTGTCATTACCTTCATCCTGCTTTAAAACATATACAGTTAATATGCCTGCAAAACTAAGCGCGACAATTCCTGCGATTATAGCTATAAGAAAAATTAACAAAACTTCCCTCCAGGTAGTTAAGTTTAGAGTTAACTGGGTTAGATTTTATGTAGATATAATTACTACACAGTGGCGAAAAGTAACATATATTTAACCAGCGATTCAATCAAATTTAAGGTCTATACTAAGAAAATTCTCAATATTTAGATTTACTGCACTTCTTATATAAGTTATTTATCTGTTTGAAGACTGCTAACAAGTTCTCTTGCTGCAGTTTCGGGATTTTCTGATAGTGTGACTGAACTGGCTACACATATTGAATCTGCCCCAGCTTTGGTAACAGTCATAGCGTTATTGGTATTTATACCACCAATAGCTACAAGTACTGGGATACCTCTACTTTTTATCTCTTTTATCGTTTCGATACCAACTGGCCTTTTTTTATCCTTGCCCATAGTTGAAGTAGGATATATTGGCCCTATAGCCAAATAATCTGGGGCTTCTGATTGTGATGTTATTGCTTCATCAATTGTGTTATTCGATTTACCTATAATTTGATCGTTAGTAGTAATTAACCTGCTGCTTTCTACTGACAGATCATTTTGTCCAATGTGAAGGCCATTTGCATTTGATAGGTTCGCTATATCTGCGTAATCATTAACAATAAAAAGCGCATCATGGTTGCTGCACAATGTTTGTAAATCCAATGAGTTTTGAAGAATTAAATTTTTGTCGTTGATTTTATCTCTATATTGAATAGCTGAAGCTCCACCAGTCAAAGCGGCCTCTGCTACCTCGACGATAGGCCTTCCACCGGTTACTTCTGGATCTATAATTACATATAGGCCTTTTAGTTTCTCAACAGATAATTGCCTTATTTTACTTGTGACTTTTTCCTTTGACCTTATTAGAACTTTGCCAGCTCTACTTATCCATCCTTCGCTTAGCTTACTTCCAGAGTCTAATTTGAATGAATCTAATAAAGTGAGGCTGCTAGATATATTTTCAATCGTTTTTAATGCCATAAATGACACATCTTCTATCGATTTGGAAATTTCGGTTCTTCGCTGCCTCAGTTCATTTGCGTCTAAATCAGAGGCACCATCTACAGGTAGAGATTGCCTTAACATTTTTATATCGGAATGTAGTCCGAGCGGAGCCGTTACTAGAGTTTCCAGTAAACGAAGATTTTCTAAAAGAGCGGTCATTTCACTTTGAACTATGGGAAGCATTTTGCACCTAGGTTATCTAAAAGTTGCCAATAATATATGTTATGTATTAGCGATATATTTGAAACAAGAGTTTATCATGAACTTAAGGTTCTTGAGTTATCATTTATTCTCATAAAACCCCGGTAAATTCTCTTGAGTATGTAATTTTAAAGGTGTGCTTGAAATATCTTTTTTAGTGAGAGGCATGTCAATTCTATCTAGGAATATATTATGATCTTTGGCTATCTCTCGTACAGGCTTAAAAGAAAAACGGTGAATAGAACACGGGCCAAATGTTTTTATTGCATTGATATGACTTTTAGTGCCATAACCTTTATTAGAGTTAAATCCATATTCGGGGAAACATTCATGTAGTTCATCCATCAAAGCATCACGTGCGACCTTGGCTACTATTGACGCGGACCCTATAGATATACAGGAAGAATCGCCGCGTATAATAGCTTTCTGGGGCAAGTTGGTTCCTGGGAGCTTAAAGGCGTCCAAAAGCAAATAATCCGGGTCGACATCAAGATCTACTAAAGCTCTTTTGATTGCTAAGTTGACTGCACTTACAATGCCATAGTTATCAATTTCTTTTGGTGTAGATTGTCCGGTGGCAACAATTGCGGATTTACGTAATTCATCTGCAGCGACAGCTCTTTTCTTTGATGTGAGCTGTTTTGAGTCTCTTATTATCTTTAACCACTTGTCTTCCATCATAATAGGTACAATTGCTGCTCCTGCAACAACGGGTCCTGCTAACGGTCCTCTTCCAACTTCATCAATACCAGTTATTAACTTGTATCCTAGAGACTTTAAACGCTTTTCCTCGTCCATTGAGATAGGAGGTTGCGATGACTCATGAAAAGACTGCGGTTTATCCATCAATTCCGCGCAACATTCCACGGATATATGATATTTGTCCGATATGCTGGCTTTGCTCAACTACAATGTGAGCCAGCATTTGTGATATCGAATAATTTGGCATAGTTTTGTCAGGACATGAATTCATGTCAAATTCATTTAAATTTTCGATGTATTCGTCTGTACAGCCTCTTACTTGGTTAAGGTAATCATTAAGTTTTTCGAATTCGAATTTGGGCATGGAATTTACTTGTTCAATTGTCCATCCCCAACCACTCCTGGGTTCATCTAGATTAATATTTAAGTTAAGCTTGCTTGCCCAGTTTTGATCATCCCATATTTGAATATCTTGTTTAGCGAATGAATTTATCCAGTGGTCTTCTACTCTAGCAATGTGCCAAACAATAAAATCAATATGATGCGAGTAGGGGTGAGGCACGAAGCGACGGTCTTGATCAGTTAACCCTGAAACTAGTCGTTTTAGTTCTAGACTGTATTCCTCACATGCAAATCGAATAATATTTTTGAAAGTCATATATTCATCTTCGCAAGTATGTTTTTGCGTTCTCTTGAAGGTGATCTTGATGTTTCAATATATCCACCACCAATTACCGCTTCGTTTTTATAAAAAACTACTGCCTGACCAGGAGTAATTGCTCTTTGTGGTTGTGTAAACTCGATATCCACCCAGTTTCCGTGAGGAGTTAGTAATGCTGGGGCTTCACCTGCCTTGTATCGGATTTTTGCAGCTACTTCTATTGGCTTTTTGGGAGAAGTTCCCGATACAAAATTCACTCTAGATGCCCATAGCCTTGTTCGGTATAAGTCGTTTTCGCTCCCCAAAGTTACTTGGTAGGAGTTTGAGTCTATATTGGTCACGTAATATGGGGTAGGGGAATTTCCCTGCAAACCTAATTTTCTACGTTGACCAATTGTGAAGAATTGTACTCCAGGGTGGTCTCCGATTACATTACCATCTTTGTCAACAAATTTACCTGGCTTGGTTTCTATGCGCGTACTAATAAATTTTCTGTAGTTATTGTCAGGTATAAAGCATATTTCTTGGCTGTCTGGTTTGTCTGCAATAGCCAATCCAGCGTTATTAGCAATTTCCCTTATCTCTGTTTTTGAATATTCACCTACTGGGAGAAGAAGTTTGTCAATCTCAGCCTGAGAAAGGGTAAATAGCACATAAGATTGATCTTTTGTAGCGTCGACAGCTTTACATAGTTGCGCGCTATTTGTGTCGCGAACTATACGAGCATAGTGACCGGTTGCTATGTAGTCCGCATCCAAAAACATTGCCCGTCTAAGTAAAAAGTCAAACTTAATTCGGTCGTTGCATGCCAAGCACGGATGGGGTGTTCTGCCATTATCATATTCTCTGCAGAAATAATCGACTACGTGCTCTTGAAATTCTTTCTCAAAATTTTGTACATAGTGAGGTATATTAAGTTTTTGACATACTCTTCTTGCGTCATCGATGTCTTCTACGGAACAACATGGTTTTTTAGACGTTGATACTGAATCATTTTTTATACTCCAAAGTCGCATAGTGACTCCAACGACGTCATATCCTGCTTGTTTTAGTAAAACAGCGGCAACGGAAGAATCCACCCCTCCACTCATTGCTACAATTACTTTTTGTTTTTTCTTTATCAAAAGTTTATCCTTAAATCATCATACTATTAGTTTATCTAATCTATAATCCCTATAAATATGTCTAAACAAGTAAATCAAAAAGAAGTTAAAGATGTCGAAGACTTAGCGCGGTTCGCTGTCGATACAGTAGTGGATAGTTTCGCATCAGACATCTTACTACTCAAAATATCAAATAAAAGCTCTTTTGCTGATTACATGATTATTTTAACAGTGGACTCGAACAGACAAATGGGAGCTGTCGTCGATGAGTTGGAAGTTGAAATGAAAGCTAAAGGAGTAATTAAGTGCAGAAAAGAAGGAAACTCTGACAGTGGATGGGTTGTTGTCGATTTTGGAGACATCATAGTACACATTTTTGGAAAAGATGAACGAGATTATTACGCTTTAGATGAAATTTGGTCAGATGGACAGAGTATACTTAGGATTCAATAATCCAATCATCTATATTTCTCTTATAAGTAAACAATTCATTTTCTTTGAAGAATATATTTAATTCCTTTGTAGCTGATTCTTCAGAATCCGATCCGTGAATAAGGTTGTTTCCTACCGAAAGACCTAGGTCACCTCTAATCGACCCTGGAGTTGCCTCAATTGGATTTGTAGCTCCCATAAGGTTTCTTAAGGCTTGCACACAGTTAGGGCCTTCTAAAGCTAAGGCTATAATAGGTCCAGAAGTAATGAATTCCATTAGAGTAGGAAAAAAAGGTTTTTCTACATGGTCAGCATAGTGGGATTTTGCTAATTCACTATCCATTTGGATCATTTTTACCCCCACGATTTTCAATCCCTTTGCTTCTATTTTGGATATAATCTGCCCTGAGAGTCCTCTCTGAACTCCGTCAGGTTTAATTAATGCAAGTGTTTTGTCCATGCTTATTCTTTTACCTCTTACTTATTATTTGACCTATCGCAGAATCGTATTGAGCTCCACTGATGTAGACGGGCTCCAATGCGTCAATATCTTCTCCACCAAATTCCATCAATTTTATATATCCCAAAGAAGCGAGCACAGATGCTTTTCTGGTAGGCATAGGGTCTGCCTTTACAATTGCCAAGTCCCCGAGTTTTGAATTCAATATCGACCCTACTTCAGTCATCGCCTCACCACAAAATATAGTTTTTGAAGTGGTGACTTTGTCTATTTCATCTAGATTAATAACCCTTATGGATTCATTTCTATCTAGATTACTAATCGAGTATACACTTTTAGTTGAAGCTTTTATCATGGCAAATACAGGTAATTTAGATGGCAAATAAGGTTTAATTTCAATATCTAATGTGCTAATTGATACTAGAGGTATTTGAAGCGTCATAGAAATAGCTTTAGCAAATGACATGCCTACCCTTAAAGAACTAAATCCTCCTGGTCCTTTTGCTATAAAGACTGATTTTAAGTTAGTTGGTTTTATATTTGCTTGATCCAAAATTGACCATATGGCTGGGCATAATTCCATGGAGTGATTTCTCTTGGCATCCCAGGATAGTTCTTTAATGACTATGCCTTCACTCGATAGAGAGATTGTTGAAAATGATGTCGATGTGTCAATAGATAGTTCCATATTATAGTGACCAAAATAACCTTATCGTATTTTACGGGAATTCGAATCTATCACGTCATCGATCAATTTTGAATGACGCAGTCCCTTGGATGTTAAATTAATTCTACGTTTCTCAGAGGAGGGTCCTGATCTGTCCCAATCTATTTGGATTGCCAAGTGCTCAAGTTGATAAAGATAGTCAAACCTATCTGCCCATTCAACAACGCAGATACCATCCGAATTAAAGTAATCTTCTATACCAATACTATCCAACTCAGCACTTTCAGATATTCTATATAAGTCCGCATGGTAAAGAGGAATTCTACCCTTGTATTCCATCACCAACACAAAAGTTGGACTTCTGACATGATCTGGTGACCCAATTCCATTTAAAACTCCTTGAGTGAAACAAGTTTTACCCGCACCTAATTCTCCTGTCATCAGTATCAGGTCTCCAGGAGTTGATAACCGGCCAATTTTATTGCCTAATGATTGCGTTTCGTCTGGACTGCTTGAATAAAGCTCAGCTGTATTTTTATATGAATTGCTCATAAAAGTTTTATTTGTATGGTTTTATTATATTAATGAAAATAAAGCCTTCATATAAATATAATTTTAAACTTAAAGTTGTTAATTTATTAATATATTTTTCATTGAGATTAAATATATCAACCTAGTAATGTGTTGTTGTTAGCAACTTAGGTTCTCGATAATACTTTTATATAAAAACAGATTTGTAATTTGGCAAATAAAAATTGAAATACCAAGAATACAATATCGGAGACGAACTACTTAATTTTACTGTTGTTGAACCCAACGGGTTTAATACTACTAATCAGTACCCGATTGTAGTTTTGATGCATGGATTTGGAGCTAGTAGCAGAGATTTAGCTCCTTTAGCCTCCGCGATAAATGCAAGAGGCTATATATATGCATTCCCTCAAGCTCCTATTGAGATGCGAATGGGGCTTGGAGGGTTAGGCTATGCATGGGCTCCAATATCTGGAGAAGGTATCAAAGAATCAATAAATAATTCAAAAGTTTTAATTAATAGATTTTTGGATGAATTACTCAATCTGTATGGAAATCAAGATACTAAAGTTGTACTCGGAGGTTTTTCTCAGGGTGCAATGATGGCGCTCGAAGTAGGCCTTGCAAGACCTGGGCTAATCACTGGCATAATCTCCTGTAGTGGCTGGATGAATACTTATGCACTAGATGATTTAAATGATATCGATATTCAACAAGAGCTGTTTATTGGGCATGGATCGTTGGATGATATAGTTCCCATTGAGAAATCAATTGAAACTGTGGAGAAATTAAGCTCAAAAGGTTATTCAACGAAATTTCAAGAATATGATATTGCGCATGAGATTTCACATGTGGAAATTTCTGACATTTCAGCTTGGCTGCAATCCACCTTACCGCCCTTCGATAGTTAAGAGAATCACTAATTACTTGAAAACCCTACAATTGGGGTAGGTATCGTTAATCGCTCTTTACATACTGAACAGACTAAACTAGTATCACCTCGAAGCTATGAAAAATATTGTCATTAAAAACTCAATGGAAAATAAAAAATCTTTGGGTTGCTGGATGCCATTTACATCAGTCCAGCTAATTGAGCTTTTAGCTATCGCTGGGTTTGATTTTGTCCAGTTAGATGGCGAGCATGGTCCATTTGATTTAAATCAAATAGAAACCACCTGTATTGCTGCTGAATTATGCGGTATGTCGGTATTTGCTCGACCCCCGTCTTGTGATCCCGCAATTATTAATATGTATCTTGAACGAGGCGTTCAAGGAATCGTTGCTCCTCATATTGATACTGCAAGTCAGGCAATAGATTTGGTCAAATCATGTAGGTTTGCACCAGAGGGTGAACGAAGTTGGGGTGGTGGTCGATCTTTGTTGTATAACGATTCGATGTCGGTAGATGACAAAGATGGTTTGAGAACCTCCATAATGACTGAAGCGAATTCTCAAATGATTGTTACAGCGCAATTAGAAACACAAGACGCTTTAAATAATCTTAATGATTTGTTAGAGGTTGAAGGCATTGATTACTTTACATTTGGACCAAATGATCTAGCTCAGTCTATGGGAGTATCTGGTCAGCCTAAACATGATAGTGTGGTTTCTGCAATTCAAGAGGCTACAGATAAAATTCACAAAAACGGAAAAAAAATCGTAGAAGATGATCAAGTATTGACTACTCTACCGAGTTTAATTCTTGACTCTGCACGCGAGTTCGTGTCTTGCAATTCTAGAAAAAGGGGATAAATATTATGAGTACAATGAAGGCAGCTCTGTATCAAGGAAACGGTAAATTAGCTGTTAAGCAGTTAACTATTCCAGAAATTGATGAGGAAGAAGTTTTAGTCAAAGTAAGAGCAGAAGGTGTATGTGGTTCTGATTTACTTATGTGGACCGATCAAGATGACCCTGCCGGAGTCTGGTCTTGGTCCGAAGAACCTAATAACCTGCCGCCTGGACATGAAGTAACCGGGGAAATTGTAGAGGTTGGCTCAAAGATAGATTCAAAAAGACTAGGAGACCGAGTAGCGGTCGACATGCTTGGATTCGGAGTCAATTGCAGTAATTGCTTTTTCTGTAGGCAAGGACAACCCATACAGTGTATGAATAAAAAACCTGATTCGGGTGGCGGATATGCTCAGTATGTTAAGAGGAATTCAACAGGATGCTTTCAATTACATGACAACATGAATTGGGATGAAGGCGCTCTAGTAGAGCCTTTGGCAGTATCAGTACACGGCTGTCGCAGAGGCAAGCTCGAAGGAGGTGAAACGGTATTGGTTCTGGGAGCAGGCAATATTGGACAAACTGCTGTAGCTGCTGCTAGAGCTATGGGTGCTGGCAAAGTTATGGTTACAGCGAGGTACTCACAGCAGTCTGAGTTAGCAAAAGCTCTTGGAGCCGATGTGGTACTACCCGATGGAGGAGATGATTTAATAGAGGCAGTTGCAGATGAGACAGAAGGAAGAGGAGCTGATATGACTTTAGAGTCTGTAGGGGGTAGAAGTGGAACCACTTTATTTCAAAGTATTGAATTAACCCGTAAACAAGGAAGGATAGTCATCTTAGGAGGGTTTTGGGTTCCTATACAAACCGATTGGATGGAACCGTTAATGAAAGAACAATCGATAATATTTTCTTCTTGCTATTCGATATTGGAAGGTAGGCATGATTTTGAAGTTGCCATTGATATGATGGGTTCAGGCAGAGTAAACCTTAAACCCATGGTTACTCATCGGTTTCCATTATCTGATGTGCAGGAAGCCGTTGATACTGCCTATGACAAGAATAGTGGATCAATAAAAGTCCAGATTCATCAGGATTAATAATATGGAATATTTAAATGGTGGTAAATCATGACAAATAGAATGAAAGCAGCCTTATGGGATGGTAAAGGTGTATTAGAAGTCTGCGACGTAGATAAACCTTTAATCGGCCCTCAAGATGCTTTGGTTAAAGTTAAGTCAGCAGGTATTTGTGGCTCAGATCTGTTGATTTACTCTGATAAGAACCAACCAGAAACATTGCCTCAAGGCCATGAAATTGCCGGAGAAGTTGTAGAAGTAGGGCTAGATGTAGACAAAAGCTTGCTAGGTGCTAGAGTCGCTGTAGAAGGAATAGGACATGGTAAAGCTTGTTCACATTGTTATTACTGTAACGCTGGTCAATATTTTCTTTGTGAAAATATTGGTATTGAAAGAGGAGGAGGTTATGCAGAATATGTTGTGACTAAATCGCAAGGGCTTTATCAAATAGCCGGTTCAATGAATTGGGATGAGGCAGGGCTTGTCGAACCTTATGCAGTTGCTTTACATGCGATTCGGAGAGGAGAACTAAGTGGTGGAGAAACTGTTGCTGTTCTGGGTTCAGGAACTATAGGTCTTTGCACAATTGCAGCCGCTAGAGCTATGGGAGCTGGCTTTATTGTTGCTACAGCAAGGTACCCTCAACAGGTCAATATGGCTCGTATGCTTGGAGCAGATCTTGTCGTCGACTCTGAAGGAAATGAGTTAAGTGAAGCCTTGTTAGATTATTCCAAAGGAGTTGGCTCTGACTTAACTATTGAAACAGTAGGAGGGCGTTCAGATTCGGTAATAACTCAAGCAGTGGACGTTACTCGCAAACAAGGTCGTATTGTGACTACAGGAAATTTTTACACTGCGATTAAATTTGATTGGATGAAAGCAATCTTAAAAGAACTTTCATTAATATGGTCTGCAACTTATGCTACTAACAACGGAAGGAATGAATTTCAGATTGCAATAGAGCAAATGGGCCGCGGGTTGGTAAACCTTAAACCTCTAGTTACCCATAGGTTTCCTTTATCTGAAATACAAAAAGGTTTAGAAATATCATTTGACAAGAACGGTGGTGCAATCAAAGTCCAGATTCAGACAAATTAGGACTTTTTGTATAGCTTGTTTATAATTCGTTAACAATCTGCTTTTTATAGAGGTACTTAAATTGAACAAGTTGATTTTAGCTTTTGTTATGTTAGGTGCAATTTTATTGATTGCTTGTGGAGGTTCTGATTCTGCTTCTTCAGACTCCTCCGACGATTCTAGCTCTACAGAGTCTTCCGTTGTATCTGGCGGAGGGTTTGCAGAGATAGGCCGTGATTTAAGAGCACAGCGAATGCGGTCTGCTAGTGTAATTTTGCCTGATGGTAGAGTGCTGGTTACAGGAGGTAATCAACCTGCCTTTCAAGCTGGAGCGGTTAAAACAGCTGAAGTGTGGACGGCTGGAGCAGATCAGTGGGAATTTACTGAAGACATGATAGTCGAAAGATTTTCTCACTCTATGGTTGTTTTAACGGATGGACGTGTTTTGTCTGCCGGTGGTAGAGATCTTAAAAATACAGGTACAAATAAAGTAGATTTATGGGATCCCAAAACAGGGAATTGGACAGCGGCAGGTGACATGATTGAGGCTCATGAGTCATTTCCTATGGTATTACTTGAGGATGGTAGAGTGATAGTTGCAGGAGGTTCCGCTCGTGATTACAATCCAACAAACGTTGTTGAGATATATGATCCTAGTACAGATGTCTGGACACAGGTCGGAGGCATGTCAGTGGAACGAATCTGGCATACAGGAACATTACTAAGCGATGGCCGTGTCTTGTTTGCTGGTGGAGGAGATCCTGACGGCCCATATATTAAAAATGCTGAGATATATGATCCTGTTAAAGATGTATGGTTTTCTGCAGGTGAGATGAATGTTGGCAGAACTCAACATACAGCTACATTACTGAAAGATGGTCGCGTGCTAGTAGTTGGTGGGCGCGGAAAAAGACAGACTTCAGAGATTTATGATCCTTCAACTAACAGTTGGAGTGAATTAGCAGATTTAACTGAACCTCGAGCCGAACATATGGCCATATCCTTACCGGATGGAAGAGTATTAGTTATTGCAGGAACTGGTAGCAGGCCTTCTGTAGAGGTATGGAGTCCATCGAATAATTCTTGGCAAGCAATAGGAAAATTACAGATTGGTAGATATAGACACTTGGCGGAATTACTTCAAGACAATCGAATATTGGTTTTTGGTGGTAACGGTGAAGATGGAATACTTGCCTCAACTGAAATAATTAATGTCGAAGTAGGATCAAAAGTTGAACAAGTTGTATTGACCGGCACAGCTGATCCTCAACTACCGACTCCTGTTGCCATTGTAGATACACCTGTGCCTACTGCGACTCCTGTTATAGTTGGTCGAGATGTGTATGAAGGACCTTTAGAAGAGCCAATAGAAGCTGAGCCCGATGGTTCGGCCAGCCTGGTTCCTAACGGACAGCCTGTTAGGTTGCCAATTGGCGGTATAATAGCTAGTCCTAGTTTGCAAACCGGCTTAGTAGCTGTTTTCCTGGAGGTGATATCAGACACCCGTTGTCCAGATGGGGAAACATGTGGTGAACCTGGAGAAGCAATAATACTTCTGGAATTAAGACAGCAAGATGCGCCTTTTGGTACTACTGAAATGACTCTTGGTGCCGATCAGGCGCTTCCATCGGTTAAAAAGTTAGGGAAGTTTTCTACAGTATTTGTAGATCTGGAATATGACTCAGATAATAACCCAATACTTACTTTAGCTATGGTCCAGTGGCGTAAAAAATAAAGTAACCAAATCTTGTCTAGACTTAGAATAGATTATCCGTGTTAAACATCTAATATGGATAATCTATTGGTTTATCCTTATCCGTGCCACCGTTATCATTTGTAGACTCTTTTTCCTTGTCACTTTTATCTTTATCAGAAGTTTTCTCAGGTTCGGTTTTTGTTGCATCAGAAGATTTACGTTGAGCCTCAACCATCAATTTTATTTGATTATCTACCCATCTTTTAACTGCGTCAAAAGATGGTGGTGAGATATAAAAAACCTGCATATCTTCGGGGAATTGTATTTTGTGATTTTGATTTACTATTAATAACGCTGCATCATCTTTTGGTATGAGTTCGTCGATGGTTTTTGATGCATGAGCCCATCTTTTATTTGTAGTTTCTTCTAGATTATTAATAATTAATGAATAGACTTTTTCACTTGTCACACCAGCCGAGGAGCAAATACGCCAGTCATATTCCTCTTGAACTAAAGATCTATCTTCAAGCGATTGAAGTGTGGCAGTTGATTTACACAAAGTGTTTATAAAAGTATGTGCATAAGGGTTTATGGTGTTTATTGCGTCTAATCCAGTTTGCCCGGACTCGAATACGCCCTCATGAAATACATGAGTGACTTGAGTAAGCGTCTGTTCAAGATTTTCAATCTGACTCCTAACGTCAGACCAGTAAGTTTGCAATTTCACTTCTAATTCGTCAGGTACACCTTGAAAACCAAATATTGAAGCAACAAGATATATTTTCCTGCCTGCTTTAAAGGAAGCAGCTTTTGGTTTAGGTATTTCAGTTAGTTTTTCTGCCATCGGTTTTTGTTACTAAATTTCAATTTTGGATTTTTATCTTTTAGTTTAAAGTTTAATCAGTATTGCCTTTGGTTTTAGAGTTTTTCTGACCTAACGTAAGGCAGAGGACTCCTGCAATTGTTATTCCAATTATAGTACCAATATAGACTTTTCCAGTTAGGGATCCAATTATGACCCCAATTATCATGCCGCCGATAATGCAAGTTAGCATTCTCATATTAAATTTCATATTTCATTAACCTCAATTAACGGTTCATCACTAAAAGTTTAAACTCATACGTGTTAAATATAAAACTTTTACAGACCGATAATATTTCCTTGCTTGTCCACGTCAAGTGAGCGAGGTTTTGATGGTAATCCGGGCATTGTTACAATATTGCCAGCGATCGGATAAGTGAAACCTGCGCCCATAGATGCTCGAATGTCATTCACTTGAAATATGTAGTTTTCTGGTTTTCCTTTTAGTTTCGAATCATGTGATATCGACAAAGGCGTTTTTGCCATGCATACAGGTGTATTTGACCAACCAAGTGCCGCATAGCGGGACGCGATTCGTTTGCTTTTTGGAGACCAATTAACATCGGTAGCATTGTAAACTAACTTTGCGACTGATAACACTTTATCTTCAATAGAGTCTGAAAGGTTGTAGGCATATTTAATTTTCGCTGGAGAATCAGGCGTGATATCTATTACGGCTTCTGCTAGCTCTTTGCATCCTGAACCTCCGTCCACGAATGAAGTATTTGATACTGCTGCGGCAGCTCCCGCTTCAATTGATCCTTTCTGCACTATTTTTACTTCTGAAGACCGATCATTAGAAAATTCGTTTATAGCAACAATTACAGGTAGGCCAAATGATTTTATCACTTTTATTAAATGACCTAGATTAGACAATCCACTTGACAAAGCCTGGTTATTTTCTTGATCCAAATCTTTGACTTTGACTCCACCATGATATTTTAGACCTTTAATTGTTGCCACTAAAACTACCGCGTGAGGGTTTAAGTCTGATAAGCGAGATTTGATATGTATGAATTTCTCGAACCCTAAATCCGCTCCAAATCCAGCCTCTGTTAGAACATACTCTGCGTAATTTAAGGCGATTCTATCTCCTATAACTGAGCTGCAACCATGAGCTATGTTCCCAAATGGACCTGAATGAATGATGACAGGTTGACCTTCGGTGGTTTGAACCAGGTTCGGCATTATAGCAGTTCTTAGAAGCGCCATCATTGAGCCAACCGCTCCTTCAATAGATGCTGCTGCAACCGGCTCATCAGATTGAGTAAACCCGACAATTACTGACCCTAGTTTCTTTCTCAAATCTTCTAAATCAGAGCTTAATGCCAGAATCGCCATAATTTCGGAAGCTGTAACTATATCGAAACCTGTTTCTCTAACGGGTAAATTATTTGGGCCTCCGATTCCAGTAACAATTTGCCTAAGGGCACGATGCTCCATATCTGTAACACGACGCAACGATATGCCACTTGCAGTGAATCCAGGTATTTGTTTTCTGTGTGCCGCATTTTCTGTTAGTGCCACAAGAAGGTTGTGAGCTGACCCCACTGCATGAGCATCGCCTGTGAAATGAATGTTAATTTCATCTTCAGGTATTACTTTCGCGGCGCCGCCGCCTGTTCCTCCACCTTTAATCCCAAATATAGGGCCTAATGAGGGTTCCCTAAGTGTTGCTACCACATTTTTACCTAATAGCCCCATTCCTTGTGCCAATCCCACAGCCGTTGTGGTTTTACCTTCTCCTGCAGGCGTAGGAGTAATACCTGTTACAACAATTAATTTGCCGTTATTAGATGCCTTATTAGAGATCGTTTTTAAAGGTATCTTTGCCTTAAAATCTCCATACATAATTAATTCTTTAGGATCTATCCCTAACTGTGCTGATATCTCGCTGATTGGTTTCATATCAACTCCGATTTGTTTGGCATTCAAACTGTATTATAAACAATTTGAGGCACAGACAGGGTTTATTTTTTATATTATAGATGTATGAGAGTTAAAACTTATAGAATTCATGATTTAATCGAAGTCATTGTAAGTTTTTAAGAGGATTTTTAGTTGCCATCAACGAAATGGATATAATCACAAGTAACAAAGCCATGAAACCGATAACCCATTGTCCACCGAGATGTTCCATGGCGAAGCCAACTGGTAAAACCATCAGATTTACAATGCCAAAAGTCATCATATATAAACTCATTACTCGACCACGATATTCAGGTTTGCTTAGCTTCATTATCAATCCTTGTATGGGTATTCTTCTGCCAGCATCAGTGATTACAAGAAGGGATATTAGTAATAATCCAGCTGCATAATACGGCATTAACGCAATAGATATTAAGACTATTCCTGATAGGGCAGTGGTTGTTATTAACAATACTCCGCGATTACCATCTTTCTTAGTAGCTAGTATGATTGCTCCTAAGAATGAACCAACTCCCATAAGAGTCATCATTAATCCTAGAGCTGCTGGACCTTTTTCATATACATCGACTACAAATACCGGTAACACGAATCTGAAAGGCATCGCAAGAGATGTTGTTAATAAGGAAATGATTATTACTATCTTTAGTCCGGAAAGACTATTTATGTGTTTTAGTCCTAAAATTATTTCTTGTACCATTGCTGGGTGCGATTGTGTTGGCGGAGTCAATGATGGCAATTTACTCGTTAAAATAACAGATATTAAGCCTAGGCAAGCTACTACAGTAAAAACTATCCATGGACCTGCTATAGCATAAAGAGCGCCCCCTATACCTGGTGCCGCTGAGGTTGTGATACTAAGAAGAGCTCCATTTAGAGCAACAGCATTCTCTAGATCGGCTTTTGGTACAAGGTCAGGTATGGCAGCTTGCCTTGCAGTTAAAGAAAATGCCATGACCAATCCAAAGACTATTCCCATAGCCAATAGGTGTTGCCATACTATCAAGTTTGTATAAATTGAGGCTGCTATCAGAAGTGCAATTGTTGCGGCCATGATCTGACCTATTTGAATAATGCTTCTTCTTCCAAATCGATCTGCAGCCACGCCGGCGAATAATGGAAACAGTAGCATGGGCAACGCCTGGGCTCCATATATCAGACCTAATACTGACGCGGAATCGCTTAAATCGTAAGCCAAATATCCCTGAGCAACAAAAGCCATTTGTAGGCCACTCATCATTGCAAACATACTGAACCACATGTGTTTGAATTCAGAGTGCCTGAAGGATCTAAGCATACTAAGTTTAGTTAACCTTCCGGGCTTGCTATGTTTAATATGGGGTTGAGAAATAATTTCGGGCTTTCTAGTATTTTTGGTTTATAAAGCGGTGATTCACAATGGTTGCGATAGACCCTTTTATGAATAGATTCAATCTATTTAGTTGTTTGTTCGTATTCCGGCTCGACTTTAAAATTAATGCAATTGTCATCTGTTTACTTTAAGTTGAAATTAACAGTTGTACAAGTGTGCGAAGGTTAATAAGCAAGATGTCTTATATTTAGGGGTCCTGGCCATGAGGTGCACTCATTCAACTGTATATAAACAGCCAAAAGGTCCTCAAGGGTGTTCGGCCAGGACCCGTTTTTGCCCAAATTGTTACGTTAATTTTAAATCGGGTTTTAGCTATTTGATGTTACCATAAATATATGAGTAATACGTTTGGCAAAATTTTTAGAATAACCACCTGGGGAGAATCTCATGGAGACGGTGTGGGTGTTGTAATCGATGGGTGTCCGGCTGGAATACCGATATCAGTTTCAGACATACAAAGTGAATTAGATAGGCGTCGGCCAGGTCAGAGTCAAATCACGACACAACGGCGTGAGGCAGATGAGCCATTAATTTTATCTGGTGTTTTTGAAGGAGTAAGTTTAGGAACTCCAATAATGATAATGGTAAAAAACCAAGATGCCCGAGGAAAAGATTATCGAGAAACAGAGCATACATTTCGCCCATCTCATGCAGATTACACTTATGACGCAAAGTATGGTGTTAGAGATTGGAAAGGTGGCGGACGTGCAAGTGCTCGAGAAACAGTTGGAAGAGTCGCAGCTGCGGCGGTGGCCAATCAAATTTTATCTACTCACAATATAGAAATAGTCGGATATGTAAAGAAAGTTTGGAATATCATTGCAGATGTTGATCCTGATCAAGTCACAAGAAAAGATGTTGAAGTTAATGAAGTTAGATGTCCTGACTCAAATAAAGCAAAAATAATGATTGAACGGATAAAGACGGCACGAAAAGATGGGGATTCGCTAGGCGGAGTTGTTGAAGTTGTGGCTCGAGGTATTCCACCAGGTCTTGGCGAGCCAGTATTCGATAAGTTAGATGCGTTGTTGGCAAACGCTGTATTGTCTTTACCAGCTTGTAAAGGGTTTGAGATAGGATCTGGGTTCGCCGGAACATCGATGACGGGTTCTGAACATAATGACGCTTTTTATAATGATAACGGCAGGATAAGAACACGTACTAATCATTCGGGAGGTGTACAGGGTGGGATATCAAATGGTGAAAATATAGTATTACGAGCTGCTTTCAAGCCCACTGCCACTATCGCCAAAGAGCAAGCTACTGTGAATAAACTTGGTAAAGAGACCACAATCAAAGGTAGAGGCAGGCACGATCCGTGTGTCTTGCCTAGAGCGGTGCCAATGGTCGAGTCTATGGTCTCTTTGGTTATTTGTGATCTTTTACTGAGACAGTCAGTTAGTCATACCGGATAAATCCATTTATATTAGGGTTATTTGCGAGACAATTAAGTCACTGCAGAGGATCCACCATCAACATTTATTGCTGTGCCTGTAATGTATGAAGCCAGTTCTGAAGATAAAAATACTATTAGGTTTGCCACTTCTTCTGGCTCTCCAAATCTGCCTATAGGTATGTTGCTTCCGTTTTTAGCGTACCATTCCTCTAAAGTATTCTGGTTTTTATTTTCAGATAACCAAGTGCGTTCATGCTGAGCACTTTTAATTAAACCGACACAAATCGTATTAATTAAAATACCATCTTTGGCATAATCAAGTGACATCTCTTTGGTTAACGCTATTCCGGCCGCACGTGAAACTGAAGTAGGAACAGAAGCTGGACCAGGGGCTTTACCCCCAGGAGTCGTTATATTGATTATCCGCCCCCAACCTTGATCTTTCATATAAGGCGCAACTAATCTGGAAAACCTAATTGCTCCCATTAACTTTAAATCCAGGTCTTCTCGCCATAAATCATCTGTGATTTCCTGAAAGTGCCCGGCAGATGATCTCCCTGCATTATTAACCAGGATGTCTACTGAGCCAAATAACTTTATAGTTTCCGACACTGTGTTTTTGATGTCTTCAGGTTTTGTGACATCGCAGGTTATTGGTAATATTTTTGATGTCTTCCCATTAGAAATTTGTTTTGCTGTATTTTGTAAATGATCAGTGCGACGTGCACAAATTATGACATTCGCTCCAGCTCTAGCTAATTTTTCTGCTGCGGCCCTACCTATCCCGTCGCTTCCTCCGGTCACCAGGGCGTTTTTCCCATTGAGATCTAAGTTCAAGTCGCTCTTCCTCCCATGCTGATTCATTAAAGGATGTACCTTCTGTTTCAGGCTCATTTTGAATTCTTTCTGCCTGATAACTTGCATCTAAAAGGTCGGTAACATACTTCACTTCCACAGACATATTCGTTTTTTGAGTACCCCGATTCATTTGCATCCAACATCCGGGATTTCCAGTTGTAACGATTTGGGCGCCCGTTTCTTCTATAGTTTTCATTTTGTCGTCCATCAAATTCAAAGACATTTTATGTTGAGTGATTACATAGGTACCACCAGCGCCGCAGCACCGGTCAGAATTTCTCATTTCAATTAAATTCAAGCCAGGTATGAGCTTTAAAAGTTCCCTTGGTTGACTTCTAATTTTCTGGGTATGCGCTAAATGGCAGGGGTCTTGATAAGTTACATTTGACTCTAACCGACCTTTTGGCGGGTCGATCGGAAGTTCATACAAGAATTCATTTATATCCTTAACCTTATATTCCAACTGCTTTGCTTTATCAATATATACTTCATCGTCTTTTAGTAATTCCCCATATTCTTTCATTCGTGTGCTACATCCTGCAGAAGAGGAAAGTACTGCATCAATGTCTTTTGAGAGAAAGGCATCAATATTTCTTCTCGCCATATCCCTGGCTTTTACTAAGTCACCAACATGACTATGAATCGCGCCGCAGCAACCTTGTTCTTTAGGAACTACAACTTTAACTCCATTTCTAGTAAGAACTCGTATCGCTGATCTCATTTCAGGCCCGTTAATTAAAGGCATTATGCAACCTGATAGTAGTCCGACAGTTTTTTTAGGCTCACCAAAAGGATGATAGGTTTGTCCATCTGCCGAGAAAAACTTATCGGATATTCTAGGCATGGAATCGTGTAAACTTCCAAGGTTGCCCGGTATAAGGTGTAATACTTTTAAAACTGATACCAGTTTATGCATACCGGTTTTTTGATATATTCTCATTGTTCCAACTAACCCTGAAAGTATTATTTGGTCGGTAAGAATTCTGCGTAGTAATAGCCAATTAACCACCTTGGTCAGAATAGATGTTTTTCGCGATTTACTTACCTGTGACATCGTTTTTTCAATTAAGTTGCCATATGGCACACCTGAAGGGCAGACGTCCTCGCAGGCTCTGCACTGTATGCACATATCCCAGTGATCAATGACATCATTGTTCATTGTAAGCCTGCCTTCTATTACTCCTTTCATCAGGGCTATCCGACCTCGTGGAGATTCGGTTTCTAGGCCCGTTTGAACGTATGTAGGGCAAGCCTGCAGGCAGAACCCGCAATGTACGCACTTGTATAGGTCTTCTTCTAATGGTGGATTTGAGAAAGGAAACCCTTTTAAAATGCTGTCAACCTTAACTTTGTTTTTTGAGTTGGTATTTATGTCATTCATGATATGCGCTTTATAATAATCGTCCGGGGTTTAGAATATTTAATGGATCATAATTTGATTTAAGACTTTTAAATGTTTTCTGGTTTTGTTCAAATCCATCCCAAACACCAAATTCTTCTTTAATAAATTCGGGACCTTGTTCAATAACGGCAGTGCCTCTACGTTGCCTAACTAATCTTCTCACATCAGAAACGATCTCCCCGAATTTATTTTGTTCAGCATTATTACTCACATCATATACGTGAAACAGTATGGTTCCATGTCCAACATTAGTGGACAATCCTGGCATCAGGCCTTTGGTTATCGTAGTGCTCTCCAAAGACCCAAGGATGTCTCCTACAGTATTTGGAGGCAAGGATATCCTCATGGACAAATAAGGTTTTGTATCTGAGTTCCATCCAAAGTCAGAAACTTTTTGCCAAACATCTTCTTGTTCCTGCTCTCTAATTTGACTGACAGTTTTAGGATTATGTTGTTTTAACAATGAATCGACCTCATCTATGCAGCGGTTTAAGCTGAGGTTTTTGCCAAATAAACGTACTGCCATTAGATGTCCTGGTTTAATTGATTTAATATTTAAATGGTGTAAAGCACCTGGATTTATATAAGATAAGCACAGTTTGTTAATCTTCGATCGAAAAATCGACATTGATGCATTATATGCATCTGCCTGACTAGCAAAGGTCGTTATTACACTGACCTCATTCTCAGGCTTTGGAAGCACTTTCAAAGACACTTCTGATATTACTCCTAACGTTCCTAAGCCTCCGATATGTAACCTGGACATTTCGTAACCGCTGACATTTTTCATAACTTGTCCGCCGCTTTTACTGATTACTCCGTCTGGATGAATTGTTTTCATACCAGTTACCAGATCTCTTAGGGTTCCGTTTAACCATGTCAGTGATCCCGATGTGCCAATTGCCAGAATCCCTCCTATAGTGGATCTTTGAGTTAATGGGGCTGATATAGGTAGAAACTGATTATTTTCCTGTAATTGTTTTTGTAGTTTTTCTAAAGTTATTCCAGCTTGAACTGTGATGCTGAGATCGGATGGTTTATAGTCAATGACTTTGTCTAACTTATTTAAAGTGAGTCCTAAATCATACTGTGTTGGCTTATTACCAATAGCAAGGCGTGTAGCCCCACCGATGGGGCATACATTTAATTCATATTCTGATGCTTTTCTTAAAGATTCAGATATGTGTTCATTTGATATAGGGCTTAATACTATAGTCGGGCTGACATTATCAATTGAATGATAATCTGAAGGCGATGTTAGTTCATCTTTAAGAGATTGACTTAAAGATTTAACAAAATCAGCTGTATTTTTTTGTTTAATTGTTTGATTCAAATTTAGTTAAATGTATGCACCTGTCCCGGTATTGGATACGGAAGAAGACTGAGAAAAAGTGGTGGTGGCAGACTCAGCTTTATCGGGAAATATTTTACCTGGGTTGAGCAGTGATTTTTTATCGAATACAGTTTTTAATTTAGACATTGAGTCTAAGTCATCATTATTAAACATATACGGCATCAATTCACGTTTTTCTATACCAATGCCATGTTCGCCTGATAGTGCTCCGCCTGCATCTACACACAGTTTAAGAATTATGCCACCAATTTCGAATGCAATTTTAGTCTCTTTATCATTTCTTTCGTCAAACAATATTGCTGGATGCAAATTACCATCGCCAGCATGTAAGACATTTGCTATAGGTACGTTATATTCAGCTGAAATCTCTTTGATTTTACTCATTACTTCAACAAGTTTGCTTGGTGGAATAGTACCGTCTATTAAGTAATAGTTCGGTGCCAGTCTCCCTAGCGCGCTTAACGCGCCTTTACGCCCAGCCCAAAGCTTAGTTCTATCCAGTTCAGTTTTAGCAGTTCTTATTTCAAGAGGATTGTATTTACTCATTACTTTTTCGATATCAGCAACATCTTCTTCTACTAATTCGGCTAGTCCTTCAACTTCCACGAGAAGCACTGCTCCTGCGTTCTCCGGATACCCGGCATTTACAGCAGGTTCGGCCGCTTTTATAGCTAAATCATCCATCATTTCCATTGCAGCTGGAACGATTCCAGAACTTATAACTGCAGATACCGCGGCACTTGCTTGGTCTAAATCTTGGTATATTGCTAACAATGTTTTTACTGATTCTGGCCTTCTGCTTAGTCTTAATATAGCTTTAGTTACTATTGATAACGTCCCTTCCGAGCCAATCATTATGCCTCTAAGGTCATATCCTGGATGTTCTCGTGTTCTACCTCCATACCAAGATATCTCTCCGTCAGCGTCCACTACCTCTATTCCGAGTACATGGTTCGTAGTAACGCCGTACGCTAGGCAGTGAGGACCACCCGAATTTTCTGCAATATTGCCTCCAATTGTGCAGGCCTGTTGACTCGATGGGTCTGGAGCATAGTACAAATCAAACTTTGATACAGCTTGAGTTAGTTCAAGGTTTACAACACCTGGCTCAACAACGGCGATTTGGTTTTCGGGATCGATTTCTAAAATTTGATTCATACGTGTAAGTGATAGAAGTATTCCACCTTGTTCCGCGATTGCTCCTCCACTCAGGCCTGTGCCAGCACCACGAGCCACGATGGCTATTTCTGCCGTTGATGCAATTTTCATCAACTCAGAAATTTCGTTTGTGGATTTGGGTAATACCACGACTGTAGGTTGAGATCTGTCAACAGATCCATCGTATTCGAAAGTAATTAGGTCAGATTCTTTGTTAAGTACATATTGCTTACCAACTACTGCCTGCAAACGTTTTATTATCCTAGAGTCGATCATTTTGTTATGTTAGTTGAATTAATGGTTAATGATCAATGGTGTGTTCAATGGTGTGTATGGAATTTATTAGTCTAAATACTAGTTTAGTAAGAATTTAATTATCGTATAATCCGCCTATGGATAAAGTGTCTTCAAATTTAAATTTAGATAGTTTCGAGAAGCCCATGGTTTTCCTTGTTAGGGCTAGCCTTTTATTAGTGCTTCTAATACCTTTGATAGTTACTACTAATCCGCTACCTGAAGCTATGCATACTTTTTATCCTTATATTGTAGGTAAAGCTTTATTTTCACGATTAATGATACTCATTGCGATAGCATTATGGTTAATATTAATTATCAATCGTACGGACTATAGACCTAAAAAATCCTGGATTTTATCTGTGTTCACTATCTTTTTGTTTGGGAGCCTTATAGCGTCTATATTGGGCGTGGGGCCGACAAGAAGTTTTTGGTCAAATTATGAGCGTATGCAAGGAATGATTGATCTTGCTCATTGGTTTGCATTTGTAGTTATATGCGTTTCTGTATTTAGAGACATAAGCTCGATTAGAACTCTTTTGAAAGTTAACGTTTTGGTAAGTGTTTTAGTTGCTTTATTAGGTATAGCCCAAAAATATGGAGTGGGAATACCAGGATTTTCATATTTAGGAATGGATGGACTGTTGCGAGTTGATTCCACATTAGGTAATCCAACATTCATGGGTGCATATATGATGGTTTCGATTTTAATTGCGGCAGGAGTTGCAGCTCAGGCATTGCGTAATTTACCGCCATTGGCTGAATGGACTAAAGATAATTTAGGTAATAATAGAACAAGAAACATTATAATCGCACCCTTGCCATGGATATTTGTTATAGGAATAAACTTTTGGGTTATGATGATGTCTGGTGCAAGGGGGGCATTATTCGGATTGGCAGCCGGGTTAATATTATGTCTTATAGTATACTTAATTAAGGCTAATAATCGGCATTTACGTCTATTTGCAGCCATAAGTTTATCGTGTATGTTAGCAATCTCTTTGCTGTTTGTGTTTGGCAAAAACACATCTTTTATTGATCGGATGGCACAGTCGAACAGAATGGTTGCTATGTTATCAATTATTGGGTCAGATGAAGACAGTTATTCGATAAGGCGTGAATTAATAGATATTGGCCTTCAATCTTTTGTACAGCGTCCCATAACAGGGTGGGGACCTGAAAACTTCTATGTAGCTTATGATAAAAACGTTACGGCTGATGCTTTCTCTCAGATGGCCGCTACAGTTGATCAGCCGCATAATAAAGTTATTGAAGAATTGGCGACTAAAGGAATTGTTGGCTTTTTACCTTATGCAGCTATATGGGTATTAATTGGATTGTCTTACATCAGATATTTGTGGCGGAACTCAAACCCTCATTGGGATTTAGTAGTATTTCTAGCCGGAGCGTCAGCTGGGTATTTCGTACAAAATTTGTTCTTATTTGACACTGCATCCACTTCTTTGCAGTTTTATTTGCTATTGTGCGTACCCATTTTGTTAGAGAAATCGTGTGTGCAAAATGATAAGAGTTACATAAACAATAATTTGGGCATTTCGCTTTTTGATCGAATAACCTCAATATTTACTCTAAGGCTCAAATCATTTAGAACAATTGCATTAAGTTTAAAGGGAATATGGAAAATGCCAGAATTTCATATCCCTGTTGTCATTGCACTTTTTATTCTAATATACATTTTTGTGATCCATTTTCCTTTTGTTGGTAGCCAACACACAAGGAAGGCTATTTATCATCCATTACCTGCAATTGAAAGAATGTATCAGTATGATCTCGCAATTAACAAGTCTCCAGTGATGTCTGGTTATCCGAGAATATTTTTGTTCATGTTTCTATCAGACGGATGGAGTACATTCAACGAAGATGAGCGCACAGCAGCAATTTATCTTGCTAAGAAACACTTTGCCGATGGAATTAAATTAGAACCGCAGAATTGGCGAATATATCTGGGAGCATGTCGACTATATCAGTCTGCATCTTTTGAACATCCAGACCTATTAGGTCTCTGTGATGAATACTTAGATGAGGTAGATAAAATTGCCCCAAATCGTATTGAAACCTATGAAGCTCGAACTAGGCAGTACTTGATAAAAGGAAACATCTCGGCAGCACAATCAACTTTAAACGAATATTTGAACATGAATCCCCAATCGAGACATTTATTAGAACCTTTGATAGGTATAGCATTTCAGGGAGAAGGTGAGTAACAAATTGAAGAATGATTTGCGTAAATGTAATTCTCATGTATACGGATTATCAATATTATTGAATTTAGCAACTAGATGCACAAGGAATCTTAATTTTGAAAAATAAACTAAGGCAGCTTATTCAGTCACGGGACGTGCAAGTCTCTGTGATTGGCTTAGGGTATGTTGGATTACCTTTGGCAGTGGGTTTTGCCGAAAAAGGTATTAACGTAATTGGACTAGATAATGATTCTAATAGAATATCTTCTATCTTTGCTGCTAAAGGCAGTATTGCGGGCGTTAATGCCGAACGCATTGCGAATGTGTGTACTGGCGACATTCCTAGTTTGACACTTACAACAAACTATGATGCTCTGCTTAAAGCTGATGTTGTAATAATATGTGTGCCCACACCGTTAAAAGATGATACTGTGCCGGATTTGTCTTTTGTTGAGGCGGCTGCTACGGAAATCTCAAAAAGATTACATGATGGTATGTTAATTGTTTTAGAGAGCACAACTTATCCCGGCACTACAGAAGAGCTCCTGTTAGATTTATTTAAATCAAGTAACCCTTCAAGATCACCCTTGGTGATTGGTGAGAATTATTTCTTGTCATTTTCGCCAGAGCGAATCGATCCCGGGAGGACTGACTATACGATTGCGAATACTCCCAAAGTGGTAGGTGGTGTAACTGCCGACTGTACTGAGATTACTGCGGAACTTTATAGGATTTTAGTTGAAAAATTAATTAGTGTTTCATCACCAAAAGCGGCAGAGATGGTTAAATTGTTGGAAAATACATATAGATCAGTCAACATTGGCCTAGCTAACGAGTTTGCGCTGATATGCGATGCTTTAGGCGTCGACGTATGGGAAGTAATCGAAGCAGCGTCTACTAAACCTTTTGGATATACTCCCTTTTATCCTGGTCCAGGACTAGGAGGCCACTGTATTCCAGTAGATCCACAATATCTTGCATGGAAAATGAAGCAACTCAACCTTGATACTAAATTTATCAATTTAGCTAGAGAAATTAACCAAAGTATGTGTCAGCACGTTATAACTAAAACAGAGCAGGCTTTAAATTATGATGGTAAAAAGCTGGCTGGAGCAAAAATCTTGGTATTGGGAGTAGCGTATAAGAATGATGTTGCTGATATTAGAGAATCACCAGGCATACGATTGATTGATAGATTAATGAAATCCAGTGCATTAGTTAGCTATCATGACAAATATGTACCTGAAATAACTTTAGATGAACGGCTTGTAAGTAGCGTAGAGCTGACTCCACAACTATTGTCTGATTCAGATTGTGTGGTAATTGCGACTGCCCATTCTTACTATCCGTTAGATCTGATTGTTGGTCAAAGCTCAATACTCATAGACACACGTAATGCAACGTCAAAATACTCTGGTGAGCATGGTAACGTGATCAAGTTATGAGTTGTCGAAATTTGGTAAATAAATGAGAGCTTTAATCACCGGAGGAGCCGGTTTTATTGGATCTCATTTATCAAACGCGCTTTTGGTTCAAGGTTATCGAGTGTCTGTAATAGACAATATGTCAACGGGCAACTTGGATAATATTAAAAACTTAAAATCCAATTCTGAATTTGAAATGATTGAAGCCTCCATCCATGATGAAAAGATTTTGAATAAAGCAGTTAGAGATGCGGACGTAATTTTTCATTTAGCTGCAGCTGTGGGAGTGAATCTTATTGTTGATGACCCAGTGAAAGTGATTGAAACTAATATTCTTGGAACTCATTCAATTCTTAAAGCAGCCTATTCTTACCAAAAAAAGATTTTAGTTGCTTCCACATCTGAAATATATGGTAAAGGAGTTAAATCTCCATTTGCGGAGTATGATGATAGGTTGTTAGGACCAACCACTACATCTCGCTGGAGTTACGCAGCATCAAAGGCTGTAGATGAATTCTTGGCTTTTGCTTATAACAGGCAGCTTGATTTACCTGTAGTAATATTTCGCCTTTTCAATACTGTAGGACCGCGCCAAACAGGCAAATATGGCATGGTTCTACCCAGGTTTGTTGAGCGTATAATGGCTGGCCAATCGCCTCAGGTATATGGAGACGGACAGCAAACACGATGTTTTTGTGATGTCAGGGACGCTGTTAAAGCCATCATATTATTATCTGAATGTGAATCAGCAATCGGGGATGTTTATAACATTGGCTCTGAAAAAGAAATATCTATTTATCAGCTTGCAAAATTAGTAAATAAAGTTTTGGGCGGGCCAATATACGAACCCGAACTAATCCCTTATGAACAGGCTTACAATTCGGGATTCGAAGACATGCTTAAACGACAACCAGACACTTCTAAAATTCGAAGCCTTATAGGATGGAAGCCTCAAATAACACTAGAAGAGACTATTTCTGATATTGCAACTCAGCTTGGACATAATTTTTAAAGGACTGAATTTTGAATGTAACACATGTTGTCGGAGCGAGACCCAATTTTGTCAAAATAGCGCCGGTAATTTCAGCACTAAATGAAGCTAAAGAAGATGTGAATCAGGTGTTAGTTCATACAGGGCAGCATTATGATCAAAACATGTCCGGGATATTCTTTAAAGATTTAAATCTTAATCAGGCAGACGAATATTTAGGTATTGGCCCTGGGACTCACGCCGAACAAACGAGTTCGGTAATGTTAGGTTGTGAGAGGATGTTTGAGAAGTATCAGCCAGATTTAGTAGTGGTAGTAGGCGATGTAAATTCAACTTTAGCTGCTGCTTTAACCGCTGCAAAAATGCAAATCAAATCAGCTCATGTTGAGTCTGGATTACGATCTTATGATAGATCTATGCCGGAAGAACACAATCGAGTTATAACAGACCATCTTTCAGATATCCTATTTACTCCATCGGCAGATGCTTCTCGTAATCTTCATCAGGAAGGGATTGAGAAACATAGAATACATTTTGTTGGGAATGTAATGATAGATTCGCTGATAAATCAATTACCCTACAGACCTGAGCTGAACGACTTTAAGATGCCGGCGTTACGTGGTTTGCAAAAGAATAAATATGCTTTGTTAACACTTCACCGCCCCTCAAATGTAGACAATCCTAGCGTGTTATCAAAAATATGCAGAGAATTGAAGTTCTTATATGATGAAATGCCGATCGTTTTTCCTGCTCATCCTAGGACAAGAATTCAATTAAAGAACATCGATGCTCAACACCTTACGATATGTGAGCCATTAGGTTATCGAGAATTTTTAAGCCTAGAGTCACATGCAAGATTGGTTATTACTGATTCTGGCGGTATCCAAGAAGAGACAACTTTTCTAGGTATACCTTGTATTACCGTTAGGAAAAATACTGAACGTCCAATAACGATAACTGAGGGTACTAATGTTCTGTCTGATCCTGAAAACCTAAGCGGACTAATTCGTAATATATTATCGAACAATGATTCAGGTAAAACCAATGCATTAAAGTACTGGGATGGTAAAGCGGCAACACGTATAGCGGAGATTATTGTCTCCAGAGAATGGATGAACTAGAGCTATTTATGTGCGGCTTTATTGGAGTATTCAATCATAAAGTAGAAAAAATAGTTTCTAAAGAAGCGATTTTGAAATCTGCGGATACGATGGTTCATAGAGGACCTGATGATAGAACATCATTTATCAGTAAAGACCAAAGATTTGGGATTGGGTATCGAAGACTAAGCATTGTTGACTTAGATGGTGGTAGACAACCTTTATTTTCGAGCGATGGCTCTGTGTGCGTGAATGTTAATGGTGAGATTTACAACCATTTAGAGCTCAAAAAAGAGCTAGAAGCTCGTGGCCACATCTACCAAACGAATTCGGATTCTGAGGCTGTATTACATGGGTATGAAGAGTGGGGTTTGGATGTAGTAGGTAAATTAAAAGGAATGTATGCTTTTTCGATCTATGACAGTAGTAAAGGTATTGAGGGAAAGGGTAGGTTAGTTGTAGCTAGAGATAAACTTGGAATAAAGCCACTTTATTACTCGATTACCCCGCATGGACTAATTTATGCATCTGAGATTAAAGCCATACTCAAGTTTTCTAATATTGTAAGGACTCCGGATATGATTGCTGTTAGTCAATATTTGACATTGTCGGCGACACCAGCACCTCGAACGATGTTTGAGGGTGTAAACAAGTTGCCACCAGGTCATTTAGCTACAGTAGATCTACATGGAAATCTTCAAATACGAGAATATTGGAATACTGCAGACAATCGCGTCGATCTTAAAGGGGTCAGTGAAGGCGAGATCGTTGAGGAAATTTCTCAAAGTCTGACTTCATCAATTGAACGCCGTTTAATGACCGATGTGCCATTTGGTATTTTTTTAAGCGGGGGTGTCGATTCAAGCTTAAATTTAGCTTTAATGAGTCAAATGGTTGATAGACCAATAGATACATTTTCAGTTGCGATAGCAAATGACGAAGCTTCTAATGAAAATCAACATGCAAGATATGTCGCGAACCAATTTGGGGCTAATCATAACGAAGTTTTGATATCAGACGAACAATTTACAGGGTTTCTTACAGATATGGCGTACTATCAAGATGAACCCTTGGCTGATCCTGTATGTGTGCCCCTTTACTATTTAAGTGTTTTGGCAAAGTCCAAAGGGTCTACTGTTGTACATGTCGGTGAAGGAGCAGATGAACTTTTTGCAGGCTACGGGAATTATGCTTTAATGAATGATTTTCATAGGGCTCTTTATGCTCCATTTAGAGGTCTACCTTATCCAGTTAAAAATTTGGTTTTGCAAATCGGGTCTTTGGGCCTCCCTGAAAGTAAAATTGAATATGTTAATAGAGCAACTTTGAACCAGGAATTATTTTGGGGTGGTGCAGTAGTATTTTCTGAAAATTCAAAGCAGCGCCTAATGAACAAATATATCGATCAACAGGTGTACTCTAATATTATTGAACCATATTACATTGAATATAATTCAAAATTTAGTGAAAGTTCTTTTCTTGATCGCGCAATTAATATTGATTTAAAGCATAGATTGCCGGAATTACTACTTATGCGCGTGGATAAGATGAGCATGGCAGCATCTATAGAGGCACGAGTTCCGTTTTTGGACGAGGAATTAGTTGAATTGGCTAACTCGGTACCTTCATCACTCAAGTACAAAAATGGAGTCACTAAATACATTTTAAGAAAGATGGCTACGAAATATCTTCCAGAATCAGTCGTGTACAGGAAGAAAAACGGTTTTTGTGGAGGCACCACAAATATGATTGGAGAATCCTTAACCCGATACGCTGAAAAAACACTAGGTGACTCAAAATGGATTTCAGAAGTTATGGACCAAAAAGAAGTACAGAGGATTTTTGAAACTCATAAAACGGGTAAAACATCTAAGGGATCCGAAATTTGGACTCTTTTGAATTTGGCATTATGGCATAAGGTCTGGATAGAAGGAGAATCTGTTTGAAACTGCGCGATTGGATCAACCTTACAGGAATATACCTGGCGATTTTTGGCCTGAAAGGAATTTTGCTACTCATGGATCGAGCAGCTAGACGGATATTACCGCCCCAAACTTATTGCTACACTTGGAAGTCTGAAAGCGAAACACTTCCAAACACTTTAAATATTGTGACGAATATCAATTCAGAATTGACAGACTATGAGAAATTATTTACTTCAGAAAAAGGAAAAATTATCGCAGCCGCAAACAGGATATTGAAACGAGAATTTCAGATTGCGAGTTTAGGCTGGATAGATTTTGGCGGACAGGTGGATTGGCATAGAGATCCAAAGACAAAACATGAATGGAGCGGGGGATTTTACTCACAAATAGACCTTATATCTTCGTTCGATTTAGGAACCGATATTAAAGTGACCTGGGAATTAAGTAGATTCCACCAAGCATTGATTCTTGCCAGAGCTTATTGGTTAACTGGCGAAACCATATATCGTCAAGACTTGATAGATCACTGGGCAGATTGGGTAGAAAACAATCCATTTCCTTACGGTATTCATTGGACATCATCAATGGAGGTCTCAATAAGAGCAGTAAATATGATACTTGCCTTATTAATTATTGCTGATAAAGACAAGAATACGAATTCTATCCCCAATACGGTTTTTCAAAATATTATTGAACATGGAAAGTACATAACTAGGAATTTAGAAATTAGTTCTAAAAATGGAAAATTAATTGCTGGAAACCATCTAATATCAAATTACTCTGCATTAGTTATTATTGGTTTGTTTTTGTCCGATATTCCATTAGCTCAGGAGTGGCTTAAAGTTGGTATGAGAGGTTTGAATATAGAAGTTGAGAGACAAGTTTTACCAGATGGATTGCATTATGAAAGTTCTCTTCATTATCATAAATTTGTCTTGGAAATGCTTTTAATTACTGGGGTTTTGGCTAATAACCAGGGACATGAAATGCCATTAAAGTACAAGGAGTCTGTGTCTAAAATGTGCGACGCAGTCGTTGTTCTCACGCGTCCGGATGGAGAGCTACCAATGATTGGAGACGCTGATGGAGGAACGTTTTCTGTTTTATCTGGTTATTACTTAAATAGACCAGATAATAATCATGACATATTAGCATTAGGAGCCATTTTCCTAGACAGAGAAGATTTAAAATGCATATCAAATGATAGTCTTGCAGAACTATTTTGGCTAACAGGATCAGATAATGTCTCAAGCTGCCTCCAAGCATCGGAGCCTTTTTTATTTCCAGAGTGTGTGGAGTATAAAAATGGTGGTATATGCGTTTTGCAAAATAGAGACCGTAAAGATTTTATTCTATTTCGCACCGGCTGGCCTGAAAATGAATCTCCCACGGGACATAGGCACAATGACTTGCTTTCAATTGAAATTTGGCTTAATGGGAAACCAATAACCGTTGATCCCGGGACGCTAACATATACAGCTGATTTTTGTGTTAGAAATGAATTACGATCTAACAAATCTCATGGCACTGTCACCTTAAATAATGCCGAGCAGAATCTCATCCAAAGTGATAGCCCATTTGAACTAGTTCCTAAAACCAATTCGGGCGATGTCCATATAACCAGTTCAAAAGAGCTTATTACTGTCAAATCCTCCGCAATCTGGTCGTCGCTTATGTCCCATCAAAGACTAGTATCATATTCGGTTAAATCTGGAGCATTAATCATAGAAGACACAATAAAAGAAGCTGATACTGCATGCTGGAGTTGGCCCCTGTTTCCTGGGGTAAATGGTTTCAAGGCCATTGTTTCAACTGATTTAAAACTTTCGGAAACAATAGATGACTTAAAATATGCTACTTCATATGGATTGGCTGATAACTCCAGGATAGTACGATTTTCAAGTGATACTAAACAGCGGGCTTCAGTTAAATTTTTATTCAACCAGTCGAAAGACTCTGCTAAGGCACTCAGTAAAGATTCTTCGATGGTGCTGTGATGGGATTGAAAGTCATGTTTATACATTCTGGAGCTGGTATTGGCGGCGCGCCGGTAAGCATGGTTACCTTAGCTGCCAGCCTGGACCCAAAGTTATATGATCCACATGTGGTATTTACTGATAACGGCCCAATGATTGATATTTCTAGACAGATGGGCCTTAAAGCTTCAGTCGTTAAAATGAGAGGAGTTATGGCTTATGGTGCGCATGTACCATTATCAATAAAGCCAGTAATTAATTTTGCTATTCAGTTTATACCGACCATTATTAAGGCAAGGCAATTAATAAAAACTGAGAAGCCTGACTTTATTCATCTGAATACTAGTGCGCTAATTTCAATAGGTATTATGGCTAGAATAGCAAAGGTACCAATTATTTGGCATATTAGAGAGGTAGTTAATCCTGGAACTTTGTTTGGGCATTTGCTTGCCAGGGCAATTTGTTTTCTCTCTTATAGGGTTATTGCAGTTTCTGACCATGTTGCTCAGTGCTTGCCGGAGGGAGAAAAAATAAGTGTCGTTCATAATCCTGTAAACACATCAATATTTGATCCAAAATATAAGAAAAAATACAGAGAAAAGACAAATTCATTAATCGGGCTTAGTAAAAGAAATCTTATTATTGGTATATTAGGGTCAGTCCAGAAAGAGAAAGGACACTTTGTACTTGCTGAAGCCGCTCGAATAATAAAGAAAAAGTTTCCACAAGTAGTATTTCTTATAGTGGGCGGAGGAGCCCCGGAAGGTTATGCTGATACCTTGAGAGGCAGACTTAAAACATTTTTGCGCGTTCCTTTAGACAATCAGGCAAAACTTAATAGGGTTTTGTCGAAGATAGACTTAACAGAAGAATTTAAAAGTGTTGGTTATCAAGCTGATGTGGCTCCGTATGTAGGCTCTATGGATATACTTGTAGCCCCTAATATAAAACCAGAAGGGTGTCCTAGGTCTCTGCTAGAAGCAATGTCCATGTCTGTTCCTGTTGTCGTGTCTGATATTGGGCCGAGTAGAGAAATAATGGGGGATAAATGTGCTTATTTTTGTGAGCCGGGTAACGTACTATCTCTTTCAAGTCAATTAATAGCTCTGATTGAATCCAAAGTTTTACGAAAACAATTAGGTAATGCCGGAAGAGTTAGGGCATTAAGTAAATTTGAAGTCGCAAATCATATAGAAAAAATCCAAAATCTATATGGATCCGTTAGCGACGAAATAAACAGTAAAAGTGTTATGAGGCAATGAGAACTAAGAAACAAATTAACGCAATTGCAGAGATATCGGTGATAATTCCTTGTTTTAATGAGCAAGGCGGAATCCGGTCAGTCATTGAAGATCTTCAGTCAACTTTAAAAAACTCAGGATTAAAACACGAAATCATTGTGGTAGATGATGCTTCTACCGACACAACGTCTGATATTGCTGAAAACGCAGGAGCGGTCGTGGTTAAACATAGGGTTAATCGCGGTTATGGTGCAGCTATTAAATCAGGTGTCAGAGTGGCAAAATACGATCATATATGCATTACTGATGGAGATGGAACGTACCCTTCTGAAGTTATACCAGATCTAGTGGGAGCAGTTTCAGATGGAGCCGATATGGCTGTCGGATCTAGAACAGGTGCTATAGTGAAAATACCTTTAATTCGACGCCCTGCAAAGTTCGTAATAACTAAAATTGCAGAATCGATTGCCGGTATTTCGATACCTGACTTAAATTCAGGACTTCGAGTGTTTAAAAAGACACAGGTTAAGTTGTATTCAGGTATATTGCCGAATGGTTTTTCATTTACCACCACAATAACTCTTGCTTTGTTAACTAATGGTTTTAGGGTTGATTACGTTGCAATAGATTATAAGGCAAGAATAGGAGATTCTAAGATTAGGCCGATTAGCGATACTCTAAATTTTGTGACTCTGATTTTACGGATGGCTTTGTATTTTGCACCCTTGAAATTTTTCATGCCGGCGAGTTTCATTTGTGTTTTGGTTGCAATCGCATGGGCTTTAATAAGCCGGTTTGCTTTAGGACAATTAGCTGATGTCACCAGTACAATCTTGGTTGTGCTAGGAATACAAATTGCAGTAGTAGGACTATTAGCAGAGATGATTAATAAACGATTGCCTGCGGGTAGACAAGATTAATTATCAATTATGAATAAGAATATGATTTCTGCTGAAATATATGCTAAATCTGCACTTGATCAGGTTCCGCGTTTGCTGGGTAACTTGGACCGGAACAGGTTTTCTTCGACCTATGGCTGTTTTCATAGAGACTATTGGCTCGAAAAAACATCTGATTTTCCGGACGCTGTCCGCCAATTTGCTGTGCATGCTTTAGCTTTGGTGTACAAATATGATTTTCCAAATAGTAAGTACCAGGGTAATACTAATTTACTTAACTGGACGATAGCAGCATTAGATTATTGGGCTGGAATTCAACATAAAGATGGAAGTTTCGATGAGTTTTATCCGTATGAACGTGGCTGGGTTGGCCCGACAGGTTTCACCACTTATGCCTGCGCAGAAGCTTTCAATTTAATTAGAGAAGAAATGCCTTCCGATGTTGAGAAACGGGTAAGAAGAGCCCTTATAAAGGCAGCATTTTTTATTGGTAAAGGTGAATCAGAAGAAGATCATTTAGGTAATCATCATGCAATGGCGTGTTTGGCGGTTCATACCGTTATGAGAGTTTTGGGTCGGGACGACTTAGAAGCTATATATAGCAAATTGTGGGATAAATTCTTAACTTATTACCATGCTGAAGAAGGATGGTGCAGAGAATATGATGGTCCTGATCCTGGATACCTTTCTGCAGTAGTATCCTTTCTTGGGAAAATTTATGTTCATGACCCTAGACCTGAGATTTTTGAAGTTATATCCGGCGCAGTCGAAACTTGCTCTTATTTTGTATATCCAAATGGATCCTATGGAGGCATTTTAGGAAGCAGAAACACAATCCACTTGTACACTCACGGATTCGAAATCGTATCGTCCCAAATCAAACTCGCACAGTCGATAGCTGTCAAAGCTATATCCGGTATTGCTCAAGGTAACCTGGTACCACCTTCTTCAATGTCTGACAGGTATTTGGTTTATAGAGTTCCAGAATATCTGCAGTCATATCTGGATTATAGTCCTAAATCTGGGGAGTTATTGACATTGCCATACGAGAGAGAGCATACCAAGTTTTTTAAGAAGGCAGGAATAGCTTCATGCAGGACCGGAGATCAATACACAATTGCCAATATGGCAAAAGGCGGTACTTTTAAAATCTTTAATGTCGCATTAAATGAATGTTTACTGAATGACTCGGGGGCAATAGGGATTTTATCTAATGGGAAGAAATTCACTACACAATGGATAGATCAAAGCTTTAAATTTTCTGTTGATGCTAACGAATGGAGTGTAACGGGCACAGCAAAATATCTTCCCAACCCAAAAACATTTACTCCATTTAAGGGACTAATTTTTAGGTTGATAATGGTTGCAGCTGGATGGAGTCCAATGTTGTCCCATTTTGTTAAAGGTAGGATTAGGAAGATGATTATATTAAATGAGTCTGATGTGCCTTTAAATTTCTCCAGATCAATTTTATTTGAAAAATCTCAAATAACTATTCGGGACACATTTACATTAAATCGAAAATCTATATCAGTAACCAATATAAGTTTAGGCGGTGAATATCACTTGCGCTATGTACCGCAAAGCCGATATTTCCAACCTCATGAGCTGGCCAACCATGGTATAGAACTTAGTCCAGAGGAACTGAATAAATTGAATTCGGAAAGGACAATATCAGTGGAGAGAGAAATAAAAATTTGAATGATCAATTACCTTTTGGAGTTTATGACGTTGATTACTATGAGGGTCGGTTAAAAAGTAGAGCCCTAAAGTATCGACTTAACCGTAGAACTTCTGAAGTAGCAAAAGCACTGACTAAATATTTAAACAGGACACCTGAGAGTGTGCTGGATGTAGGCACAGCAGATGCATTAATGTTGGGCAAACTAAATCAGATTTGGCCTAAAACCCGTTTTATTGGGTTAGAGATGAATAGGTCTTTATTGATGACAACGAAAATTGATGGTGTGCAAAAGATCGAAGGAGACGCACTGGCATTGCCAATTGATAGTCAATGTGTTGATGCCATTGTCGCCACAGCGGTAATAGAACATCTACCAGATCCCGCGAGATTTGTTTCTGAATGTAATCGAGTTATTAAGCGAGAGGGCATTATCGTTATCACGACACCTGACCCTAACTTAGAACACCTTGCATCTAAATTAGGACTACTAAAGGAATCGGGACATCATCATACTTTTACTCTTGATACGATTTGTCAATTGTTCGAGCAACATAAACTAGAAATTCTAGAATCTCGCAAATTTATGTTCTCTCCGATTGGATTTCCTGCAGAAATATTTATTGAAAGAATTATCAGGTATTTTGGACTAGGTATGGTTTTAGCAAATCAATTACTGGTAGCACGTAAATCTTAATGTGCGTTGAATAATGAGTAACTTGAATCAGCGGTACTTGAAGTTGTTAAAGGACAGCTGGATTTCCAGTTTTCTAATTCTGGTATGGGTAATTTTAATTTTTGCATTTTATTTCTTCTATAAATTTGAAGAAATCTGGCCAACACTCAAGGATGTTTTAGGAGGCACTTAGACTCCAGATGTTCATAATTGATCTACTAATCACTGCAGTTGTAATTGTTTCTGCCTGGTCTGCAGGCCGTTTAATTACTAATGCTTTAAACATTCGCACTGAATCTCGCGTTATGGATTTAGTATTGTCATTAGGCTTGGGCGTCGGCATTTTCGTCTACTTACAAATGATTTGCGGGTTTGTAGGCTGGTTCTCTGCTTTGCAGGCATGGTTAACGTTGATCTGCATGTCTGTTTTGGGTGTTTTTGGATTTATATCGTATAAACCTATTATCAAATTTGAACAAGTTTCTAAGTTAATTCCCTCATCAAGTTTAGACCGACTGATTTTGCTTGGCATACTGGTGCTGAGCATTCTGTATCTTTTAGTCGCATTAGCTCCCACATTGGATGGGGATTCATTAGCCGGATATCTAGTTGTTGCGCGAGATTTTGCAAAGGAAGGCAGGATATTTTCTGCAACATATGCATATACCAATCTATTTCCTGCAAACGGACAATTAATAGCAGCTCTAGGTTTTTCATTGAAAGGCCAGATTGTAGCTCAACTACTTACAGTCTGGTTTATGGGAGTGCTGGGTGCGTTAGGATTATACTCATTAGGTACAAAGTTATTTAATTCACGTATCTCACTGATCGGTGTTTTAGCTTGGTATTCAATGGCCTCTGTCGCAGTTCTTTCAGCTTCTGTGAAAGTGGACCTTGCTTGGGCAGCGTTTGAAATAATTTCTATTTTGGCTTTTACACAATGGTATTTTGCGGGGCGAAAACAGAGGGATTCGAGATGGCTACTTATAACGGGTCTTTTTTTGGGAGTAGCATTTGGAATTAAACATGCAACTACCTTTACAGCTATTTTATTGGCTATAGCATTAACTTATCGACTATATTCAGATAACAACATGTCATTAAAAGCATGGTCTATTAGCTTTTCATCTATCGTTTTGTTTGCATTGCCCGGATTAGTCTGGGTTATACGCTCGTTAGTTATAAGTGGCTCACTAGGTTTCGCTGGCTCCGATTTGGCTGGAGAAACTGGGTTTTCGGGACTTTTTATATATCTATGGGATATGTCGATGCTTGGAAACTCAAATTCGATTGAAGGACCGAATGGTAAATCTATTGGACCTATATTTTTATCAATACTGCCGTGTGTCATTTTGTTAAAAAATGTAGATAATAAGGTGTGGCACGTTAGTTTATATTCATTATCGATGTTGTTGATATCATTTTTCGTCGTGCAGCGAGCCAGGCATATACTCCCTGCTTTAGGACTAATGTCTTTGATAGCAGGATATGTCATACATAGGCTATCTGTTTCAAGTCCAAAAATAGGGTCTCTTATTATCACATTGGTATTGGCGGCTTCATTAGTTGCAACAGCCACTTGGACTTATAAGAATTTTGTATCTATAGAAACAGTTCAGCGTTCTTTAAACATTATTGACGACCGCGAATATTTTACGAGAAACCTTGAAAACTTTAATCGTTATCCTAGCTGGGAAATAATACGTGCATCAAACGATTTAATTAGCGAACAAGCAGTAATCGCATCTCCTGGAGCATCAAACGGGTTTTACTTAAATAGGCCTTTGCTAAGTTTTGCTCAGACCGAGAAAGAATATGCCGTCTCGAGTGGATTTGTTGAAATTTTGAAACAAAATGACGTGACGCACGTTTATATAAATGAGTTTGTTGTAAATGAAAGAGGGCATGAGCTAGCCTGGCTAGTTAATGAAGGCTTTCAAGATCAGTATTTGCTGGAAATAATCTGCAGCCGAGGCCAATGCCTCTATGAGTTACGGTGATGTTAAGAGAATTGCTTTCGCGAAAATATACCAATATAAAGCCACTAGCTATTAGTTTGGCGGTTATTTGGTTCGCATCTATCAACGTTTACTTTTTTGTTGACCTGCTAATTAACAGGAGACAGCAAATTGCTGATTTATTCGAACGTATTTTGGGCCTTTAGATAGATGGATAATGGTTTAAATTTAATAGTTGTTATTTTCCTTCTTTTGATTGGAAGCGGGCTAGGACTGTTTGTTTTGCACTTGATAAAGTTACGAGCTTTGGACGGCTTGCAACATACATTACTCGCCATGGGGTTAGGTTTAGGCATAGTTTCATTTGTGCCATTTGGTCTTGCATGGGCCAAGCAGCTGTCCAGCTTGAACTTGATGTTAGCTGCTTTGGTGCTAGCATTTACCGGATTAGTATCCTGGCTTTTATTGACGCCTGTCACCTTAGGAGAATTGAGGCAATTAAAATTCCGGATTTATAATCTAGGCCATTTAGACATAGTACTTATACTTTTCATACTTGTGCTAACAATTCTAAATTTATTTGCTGCTCTAGCACCAGTTACTGGAGTCGATGAATTAATTTATAGAGTGGCAGATGCCTCTACCTATCTTAAAGAACAAGGTTTTGTTTATATTCCGTCCAAATTTTCCCATCAGCAACCGCAATTGGTTATGATGCTTCAAATGTGGGGAATGTCATTGGGTACAGACTCAGCAAGTCAAGTGATTCAATGGGTGATGGGAGTAATATTTATAGTAGTGGTTATTGATTTTTCTAGGCGATATATGCCTTTCACGGTAGCGCTTGCGTTAGGACTTATAGTGTACTGTGCAAGCGACGTAGTAGTGTTGTCAGGAAGAGCTGTTCCTGATTTGGCTAATTCAATGTTTTTGTTTTTGAGTTTTGTGGCTTTAAAACTCTGGCTTGATACTAAAAATGATAGGTGGTTGATCTTGGTCGGAATTCTGGCAGGATTCTTTGCTGCTGGATCTCGTTTGACTGGTGCTTATGGAGCAATCGCAATTACGATTTTCATCATTTGTTACGGATTACGTAATAAACAAATTAACAACTTACAAGTTATAAGTTCAGCAATGCTGGTATCCGCGATTGCTTTCCTTATAGTTTTACCTTGGCTAATCAAATCATTTACCATGACTGGAAATCCTGTATGGCCGTTTTTATTCGATATTTTTGGAGCCAAGGATTTTACTCAGAATTCTGCAGCATATTTGGCAGGCTCTGAATCTAGGCTATTAGGTGGATCAAGTACCTCTTTTCAAAGAATAATTTCATCACCTTGGGATTTAACTTTTAACCCGCACAATTTTCGTAGTGGAGTGTACGGACCTTTAATTCTTGCGAGCATACCCGCTATGATTGTCACCAGATTAAATAGTCAATTAAGAAACTATGTGTTGATAGCAATAATTTCGTGTGCTATTTGGTATTTTTCTTTTCCTAGATTAAGAGCACTGATTCCAATAATTTCTTTACTTACGATTGCAGGTGGTTATGGATTGTATAAGCTGTGGATTGATATTAATTTAACTCGAACATTAGATATTACAGTTAAAACATTTATTGGTTTTCTGTTGTTAATATGGATCCTTTTCGGTATCGGAACTCATTTTCGTTTTCACTATGATGCTGTACTGGCAACAGTCGGCTTGAAAACCGAACATGAATTTTTGACAAATCGTCTTGTACAAGATGATTTGTCTTTTTATTGGTATGAAGAGTACATTCATCTGAATAAGATCCTGCCGCCCGACAGTAAGTTATTGTTACACGAAGGGCGTGGATACTACCTGAACTTTGTGTATGAGCGGTATTTTTTGATCGCCCAAAATGAACTTAATACTGAAAAAATGAAAGATCCCGAGCATGTGGCTTTAAGGGTGGTGGATAGAGGTATTGACTTCGTAGTTTTGTGGCCTCAGTTTAAAGGTGGTACTTATTATGAACCTGCGAATTGGTTAGAAGAATCACTGCATTATCTTTGCTCAACTGAATGGGAAGTTATATACGAAAATGATCAGATTAAGGTGTGTGATGTAAAAGGGCAGTTCATTGATTCAGATTGAAGAGATAAAAATAACATTAATTAAGTTTGCTCACCAAATATTACAATTCGTGTCAAAAAAAGAAGTTAAGTTCATCTTAACTATTCTATTTACTGCTGCAGGACTGATTTTCATCGGTTTAAAAATAAATGAGTCTTTGCCTGAGTTGGGAAGTTATTTTGAAAACATTAAATTTGGTTGGGCCATAGCTTCGTTACCGATTTTATTTATAACTTTCATTCTTTTCGCATATGGATGGTCTTTAATTCTAAGAAGCATGATTAATCAGTTCTCTCTACTTAAAATAATTCAGATTTGGGCTAAAGCTCAATTAGGAAAATATATCCCTGGTTTGGGAATTCATTTCGTTGCCAGATTAGAGTTGTCAGCTTCTGAGGGCATTACACGCAGAACGTCATTTTTAAGTACCGTAATTGAGTTGTCTTTACTGCTGGTGACTGCTGGAATTGTTGCGCTTATCGCGTTAACTAATATTACAGGTAGTAAGTCAGTATCAATTTTCATAGATAACATTTCAGCTAACTATGGAGGTCTCTATATAGCGGGTATATCGATAGGATTTCTAATAGCAATCCTACTTATTAACCCGATACCTGTTCGATGGCTGGGAGAGAAAATTGGAGGCGTTGATACGGCAAATTTCACTTATAAATGGTTAATATTGCTGATTATTTTTAACATCATCAGATGGGCTGTTATGGGGGTAGGATTCTTTATGTTAGCCAAATCTATCTACCCTATTGATTATATTGAAATGCCATTTTTAATTGGAGCATTTACTTTATCTTGGGCTGTCGGTTTGTTAGTGGTATTCTCTCCTGGGGGAATAGGTATAAGGGAAGCGATGTTAGTGCTCTTAATGGAACAAGTCATGCCCACCGGAGCGGCAGTAGCATTAGCGGCTTTAAGCAGGGTTTGGTGGATTTTAGGAGAACTTTTTGTATTGTTTTTTTCTACTACTGCCTTATCATTCAGTAAGGTGAATTCTCCGCATCGTGCGCAAAATACACAAATAAAAAAGGAACCGATAATAAATGAAGACAATAATTGATGGAATTGACCGCTATTCTGTCAGCTTATACGTGCTTGGTATTAGATTCCTAAAATTTTTCTTAACAATAGTTGGAATAATGTGGGTTTTAGAAAGGTACTTGCATGTCAGATGGATTTTATATATTCGATCTTTATTTTCAATATTCGATGCAGCTGACTTAGTTAAACTCGATCTGCCTTGGTGGTCATTTGGTGCGATCAATCATTTAGATGGCTACTTAAGTTCTTTGTCCGGTAAAGCTGTGGTATTTGAGTGGGGAAGTGGGGCAAGTACTGCTTGGTTGGCCAAGCGTGCATCAAAAGTTTACAGCCTGGAACATGATATAGAGTGGGCGAAGACCACAAAAAATTTAGTTGCCGATTATAAAAATGTAAAACTTATAACCATTCCTCCTGACAACACAATGGACATGTTTGAGTCAGAATTTATTTCTAACAAGCCAGGTCATCGAGGATTAAGTTTTAAAAATTATGTTAACTCAATAAAAAACATTGAAGTTGAATTCGACTTGATTGCAATAGATGGGCGATGCAAGTCAGCATGTTTAAAATTAGCTGTAAGTAAACTAAAACCCGGCGGCATCGTTTTATTTGATGACAGTAAAAGAGATCGTAATCAAGAAGCGTTATTGGAAAGTGGTTTGGCTTTAAATCGATATAAAGGGATGGTTCCTTGTTTGCCTTATTTCACATATGAGACTTCAGTGTTGGTTTCAAATAAAACAGATACCGTTTAATAACCAAAACTAGATAAAGTAACAACATCCCTAACTTTCATAGAAAATTAGTTAATAGGAGCGAATGTATATGGCTGAAGATACAAAAAAGTCAATTGATCTAATCATAGGACTACCCGTGTATAACGAAGTACAGGCTATTGAAACTGTTTTGACTTCTATCCGGGATGCTTTGGTCGATATATACCCGAATTATCAAATATTAGTTGTTGATGATGGATCTAATGATGGAACCTCAGAAAAACTTGATTCGATGATTGATGTTATGAACGGAATGCTCAAGGTGATAAAACATCCCTATAACCTTGGAAATGGAGCTGCGGTGAAGTCATGTGTTAGGCATGCACAAGGAAAACATCTTGTTTTAATGGATGCTGATATGTAGCATGACCCTAAAGACATTTTGAAATTAGCTGCTGAGTTAAATCAGTATGATTTAGTAGTTGGTTCACGAGATTTTAAATCAAAAGGTTTCTGGCCTAGAAGGTTGGCTAATGTAATTTTTGATGCGCTAGCGTCTTATTTAACAGGATTTAAGATAAAAGATCTAACCTCAGGCTTTAGGGGTTTTCGCGTGGATGTGATTAAAGGATTTGTTCATCTGCTTCCTAACAGGTTTTCTTACCCCACTACCAGCACAATGGCATTTATAAAAGCTGGTTACACCGTGAAATTTGTGCCGATCGTAGCTCAGAAACGAGTTGGAAAAAGTAAATTAAATCCTATTCGTGATGGAATGCGGTTTCTTATTATCATTGCCAAGATGGTAATTCTTTTTGAACCGATGAAAGTTTTTTTCCCAACTTCAATATTATTGTTCATACTAGCGGTAGTTTCATTCGTTTTGGCGCTTTTAGGTGAAAATCGTTTGTACATACCAAACTCAGCCGTATTTTTGGCGGTCTCTTCGATAATTGTGTTTCTTATCGGGGCAGTCGCCGAACAGGTATCAGCATTAAGGGTGTCAATGGAATCTCATAAAAGTGATTCATAATTTTTTAAAAAAGTCATATAGCAACTGGAAAGGTGTTATTTTCCTAGTTTGGTCACTTGTTGTGATCATCGCTTTCTTAGCTCAATTTAGTGGTTATATTGACGTTGCGTTTTCCGGTTTAAAAACTGTGTTTACTGGGAGCTAAATTGGCTATAGATATGTTAATCGCATCTATCTTTACAGGTGCTCTTATTATCAGCTCAATGGGCTTGGGAAGGCTGGTTTTACAAAAAGTAGACCTTGATAGTCTGCCTAACCTAGATAAAGGGCTTTTTTATGTAGCATTCGGATTCGTAACAATTAACTTGATATTACTATTTATTGGTTTATCGGGTCAGTTAAATATGTTGTCAGTCAGTATTGTCTATATACTGGTTGCGGGGGCCGCTTTAATCCAACTACCTGTCTGTGTATCAACGATTAAAAGATATTTCATTCAGTTTCGTGAACTCAATTTAAGAAATCCATGGTTCTTATTTTTGATTCCTCTGATGATTTTAATATTATTAAACCTAGTTGGTTCACTTGCGCCTCCTTCGGTGTCTGATGCCCTTAGGCACCATTTGGCGGCGTCTCAACAATATGCTCATGCAGGAGGGTTTGAATTCATTCCAATCTTACCGTGGAATGTCCCGAGCTTTCTGCATATTACTTATACTACTGAGATTCTATTAATTAATGACATTGCGCCTGCGGTAACACATTTTGCTTTCTCATTGCTCAGCACTCTCGCTATTTTCGCCTTGGGAAGAAGATTGATTGACTGGAAGGTAGGTCTCTTAGCTGCTGTCATATTTTATGCTTTGCCGATGTCAATCGAGTTGAGCGTGTCTCCTATGGTTGAGATGTGTGCAGTTTTCTTCGTAATTCTGGCTGTATATTCCCTTTGTAATGCGATACACGGTAAAACTTTTTTCTGGATTGCGATTAGTGGCGTTTTAATCGGAGTTGCTAGTTCGACTAAAATTTGGGCTATTATGACTATACCGGCCGGCTTGGGGGTCATCATGTTTTCCAAGGAAATTGGCAGCTCATACTTTGACAAAGTTAAAATTTTACTGATAGGCATCTTTTTATTCACATCTTTAGTAATTTTATCCCCATGGCTAACGAGAAATTTTATTGAATCTGGAGACCCGTTCTGGCCGTTAGGGTATCCTGTATTCGATAGTGAAATGTGGACAGAATGGCATTATGAGAAATTTTCGAGCTGGTATCGTGGACCTGGCAAATCAGTTCTAGACTTTATTTTAGGTCCTTGGAATTTAACTAATCGGATTCATCTCTTTACTGTAGATTATGGTCCATTAACAGGATCACTCCTTAGTCCAATACTTCTTATATTTATTCCGGGGATATTCTTATTTAAATCAATAAGATACTCTGGGTTTTGGAAATACATACTGCCTCTCATGGTCTTTGTGTTTCTTATATACCTGATATGGTTCTTGGGCTATCAGAGCCCCAGATACTTGCATACTGTTTACCCAGTAATGGCACTGCTAACTGCTTTTGGTATTAAATTGATATTAGATGCAAAGCAAAAGTGGTTAAATATACCGGTCGTCGGTTTATTAACTGCGTCATTAATCGGATCATTAGTGATATCAATCGGTTTCAATTCAATTTTCTTTCCTGTGGTTTTTGGTGCTGAATCGCGAAATCAGTTTATAGAGAGCAAAGTTAGTAATATTCAGTCTGTTAACTGGGTTAACGATAATCTTAATTCAAGCACTGATACGTTGGTAATGGGACTGTCTGGCTGGTATTACTTGGAATATCCCTGGCATTTGGGAGTTCCAGCATATCAGGGCGAAATCGATTATCACTTAATGACTAATCCGGAAGCATTGCTTATTAAACTCCGTGAATTAGGAGTCACGCACATTCTTTTACAGGGTAGGGTAGGCATACCTGCTGAGTTTATCAATCACGCTAATGAATCTTATGGCGAAGAATATCTAATAGAAGATTTAAACGTTTTACAAGATAAGTTGGCAAAACCTGTTGTTACAAGAGTGGAATTCGAAGTAAGACCACTTATTTTGATGGCATTATTAGAGGCAAAAGATAAATTGAAAAGAATCTATGTTGGAGATGAAGATGTTGTTACAAGTAGAACTTTCGGCAGTGCCGAGGCTGCAGAATTTTCAGTGTTTGAAATAATATACGATAAGTGATCCAAGAATACGTGATTTCCAAAAAAGACAAACAGTCATATTTAATACTATATGGTCCTACTTGGGATGGTGCATCTCAGGTTAGTAAGCATCATTTAGCTAAATATTGGGCGAAATTAGGACATTCTGTTTTATATGTGGAGAGTCAGTTCCATTTAATTTCGTTTATAACAAGAATAAAAGAAGCTTTTAGACTCTCAACAAGATTTATTTTTGGTCCCAATAAAATTACAAACAACTTATGGATTCACTGCTTTCCTTCGATATTTCCTTATAGATCAGGAGTTTCGTTTCTTACAAATTCTTTTAGCTTGGCAATCAATCAGTTCATACCTAGGATTTTGATTAAGAAGTTATGTAAGACCCTGGAGTTAGATAATCCAGTTGTGATAGTCGGTACTGCTACGGCCCTGCCTGTTATCCAGAAACTACATCCGAAATTGGTTGTTTATCATTGCAGCGATGACTATTCAAGTCAGCCTAATTTCCCTGCATCATTTAAAGCGCTAGAAGAAAAACTTATAGCAAGGTCAGATTTAATTATTTGCACTGCTAAATCACTCACTGAAGTCAAGGCTCCAATGAATCCACAAACATATACTGTAACGAACGGGGCTGATGTAGACCATTTCAGATCTTCATTAGATGACAATACTGAAATTCCGGCTGAGATCAAAGATTTATCTGGTCCAGTTATCGGATATGTAGGCACAGTATTTGAATGGTTGGATTTTGAAATGATTGCAAAGGCAGCTAGAGCAAAGCCGGAATACAACTTCGTCTTTATAGGTCCAGTTACCACGGACATCTCGATAATACTTAACGTTCCAAATATTCATATGCTGGGCTCGAAATCATATAGTTCAATACCAAACTACTTAAAAGGCTTTGATGTTGCCACGATACCGTTCATAATTCATGATGTAACTCTAAGGGCAAGTCCGGTTAAGTTTTATGAATATTTGGCTTCTGGAACCCCTATAGTTGCAACCAGATTACCTGATTTGGAGAGGTTTGAAAATCTTGTGCAACTGGTATCTCGGCCAGACCAATATGTTGAATCGATCGATATTGCACTAAAGGATAAATCTACAACAGCTGTAAGTAAACGACTCGCAGAAGCCAAAAAACATTCTTGGGAATCTAGATTCGAGAAAATTGATCAATTAATTGATCTCGCTCTGGAAAAACTAGAACCTAGTAAATGAATAAGTCCTTACACATAGTTCAAACTTTCGGATTGCACGATATGCAGGGCAGGACGGCACACGTAGCTAACTTAACCCACTCTATGGCTAAGTTAAAACACACACCTGAAATAGTCGCAGCGGCTTACAACTCAAATTACCCTGAAAGCCTAGAAATTAATAGCGTCAATGTAACTTATTTGAAAAGTAATGCGCGCTATAGGAGTTTAACGTTAAACATTTCAGCTAAGGATTATTTAATAAAAAGAGTAGCTGAGGTGGACATAGTTCATATACATGGCTTATACGATCTATTAGGACCAGTTTCATCAAAACTATGTCTAGGTATCGGAAAACCATATGTTGTAGAAACAATGGGGATGGTTTTTCCGTTTGGACGAGGGGGTTATCTGAAACGAGGTTACATGGAACTTTTTGGGAAAAATCTTTTAAATAATGCTGCTAGGTATGTAGTTACTTCAAAAATGGAAGCTGAGCATTTAGAGGATGCAGGATATGACCCGAAGAAGATTGCTTTTAGGCACAATGGTGTAGACCCAATCCGTCGTCCAGAATCAAATGAAATTAGATCCTTTAGAGATAAATACAAACTTGAACCAAGCCTTCAAAAGATCATTTTTTTGGGAAGAATAGCACCTGTTAAAAACCTGGAAAAGCTTATACAAGAATTCTATATTATGGCTAACTTGGATGCCATACTTATTTTAGCTGGCCCAATTGATGACAATAAGTACTTTCATGAATTAAAAAAATTAATCAACTCGCTAGGAATACAGGATCGTGTTGTTTGGACTGGACCTTTATTTGGGGTCGACAAAGCGTGTCTGTTTCACGAAGGAGATATATTCGTATTGCCATCAATGAATGAGAATTTCGGTATTGCAGCAGCAGAAGCTATGACCGTGGGGTTACCAGTGATAGCAACCCAGACTTGTGGTATAACTGAACACTTTGAAGGTGATGCTGGCATAGTCGTTGATTTTACAGATGGGTCATTGGTAAAGCCTATGAGGGAACTATTATCAAAAAATGATTTCAAATTAGAGGTCGGAATAAAGGGTAAAAAGGCTGTAGAATTGTTGTCATGGGATATGGCCGCAAAACTAACGGCAAATATGTACGGGGAAATTCTAAATTAAACGGTTTATATTTTGTATATTTTAGGGATTAATGCATATCATGCAGATGCTTCTGCAGCAATAATATTTAACGGTAAATTAATAGCCGCTGTTGAAGAAGAGCGATTCACAAGGATAAAACATACGGCAGGATTTCCGTCAAATGCCGTTCGGTATTGCCTGCAACAAGCTGGTATTAAAATTCACGAGGTTTCGTATGTCGCTATTCCTCGCAAAAGGTCTGCACAGTTATTAAGAAAATTATTTTGGGCTGTCAAAACTCCGGGTTTTGCAATGAGGCGAGCCAATGTCTGGCAAAAATTCAGTTCTGTGGATGAAGAACTTGCAATAGCGTGTGGAGTGACTAAGGCTGATATAAAGGCAGAATTCCATTTTGTAGAACACCATGTGGCTCATGCTGCGAGCGCATTTTATTGTTCACCTTATTTAGATTCAGCGATTTTAACCCTCGACGGATTAGGTGACTTTTCCAGCATGATTTGGGGTAATGGTTTAGGTAATAAATTGAATGTGGCAGGCAGAACCCTCTTCCCTCATTCATTGGGCTTGTACTACTCGGCAATCTGTCAGTATTTGGGCTTCAACAACTATGGAGACGAATACAAAGTTATGGGCCTGGCACCATATGGCAAGCCTAAATATATAGATACATTCAGAAATATAGTTCATCATAATAAAGAACTTAATTACAACTTGGATCTTGAATATTTCACCCATCATAAATCTGGTGCTGATATAAGCTGGAGAGCTGGTAAACCATTGATGCCGAAACTGTTTTCTACAGCTTTAGAAAGAGATTTAGGTCCACCCAGGCTGCCTAGTGAGCCATTAAAAGCACATCATTATGATATTGCTTCCAGTCTACAATTTAGATTGGAAGAAATCATAATTGGCATTGCTAATGAACTTTATGAGAGAACTGGATCTAACAGTTTATGCTATGCAGGTGGAGTGGCTTTTAATTGCGTGGTTAATGGGAAAATACTTAGCCAGACCCCGTTCGAAAACATATATATTCAGCCGGCTGCAGGCGATGCAGGATTAGCCATAGGTGGCGCTGCTTATCTTTATCATCATAGTCTAGGTAATAAGCGAAGTAGCTTTGTAATGGATCATGCTTATTGGGGCCCGGAATACTCTGAAGATTTGATCAGAGAGTCACTAGTTTCATCGGGGCTTGATTATGTAGAAATGAATGACGACGTGTTAGCGAGATCTGTAGCAGAAAGAATTTCTGAGGGAGATATCGTGGGATGGTATCAGGGCAGGTCAGAGTGGGGGCCAAGAGCGCTTGGAAACAGAAGTATTGTAGCCGATCCGCGTAGAGCTGAGATGAAAGACATCCTTAATTCGCGTATAAAACACCGTGAGGACTTTAGGCCTTTTGCACCTTCTATACTGGAAGAGTTTACTGCAGAGTGGTTTGAACAGGAATACCATTCTCCTTTTATGCAAATGACATACCAGGTTAACCAAAATAGAGTATCCGATATTCCTGCACCAACCCATGTGGATGGATCTGGACGATTGCAGACGGTGAATGCTTCAAACAACCAAAAGTATTACAAGCTTATAAAGGAGTTTCATGAAATCACGGGAATTCCTGTCGTAGTGAATACTTCTTTTAACGATAATGAACCAATAGTTAATACTCCTGATGAAGCCATAGCTAGTTTTATGCGAACAAAGATGGATACTTTGGCTATTGGTCCATATTTTGTGAGAAGAAAATAAATCTTAACCTGGGATTAATATGAATGTATTATTGGTAAATCAATATTATCCTCCTGACACAAGCGCTACAGCAGTTGTATTGAGAGATGTTGCATTGGCGCTTGCCAGAGTCTGCTCTCCAATTGTGCTTTCCGGCAGGCCTTCTTACAATCCGGAATTCAGGCATGGATTTTATTTGTCAAAAACTGAGTTTGTGGATCATATTCGGGTAGATAGGGTAGGTTCTACAAGTTACGACAGAGGGTTTTTGTTGGGCCGGATTTTAAATTATGTAACTTATTTGATATTAATCGTCATAAAAGGTTTACTAATGAACCCTCGGCCAGATGTTGTGATCTCTTTGACTGACCCTCCAATTGCTGGATTTGCCGCTGCGGCAATAAGTTTTCTTCGACGGTCGACTTTCATTTACTTTATACAGGATCTTCATCCAGACCTTGCTTATGCCGTTGGGTTTCCCATACCAAAGTTGATTGCTCGAATATGGAACTTCTTCAATATACTTTTGCTGAGGTATTGCGACTCTATAATTGTGATAGGGGAAGACATGAAGGATTTGCTCGTGTCTTCAAAGGGAATTGATGCAAGTAAAATTCATGTAATTAGATCAGGTTGTGTTGAGTTCCCATCACCTAAAACGGACGGAACAAACATAATTAGAGAAATTCGTAAAAACTATGATTTTGTTGCAATTCATGCTGGTAACTTGGGATATGTTGGGAATTTTAAATTGATTATTGACGCTTTCAAAGACTTAGGAGATCGATCAATAGGGCTAGTATTTATTGGGCAAGGCGCTATGAAAACTGAGTTAATGGATTATGCGAAAAATGTGGACAGTGTGAGGTTCATTGATTTTTATCCCTATGATGAATTGAGTCATGTTTATTCGGCAGCTGATCTGCATCTTATCTCGATTAAAACAGGCTTAGAAGGACTGGTATTGCCAAGCAAATTATACTCAGTGCTCAAGGCACAAAAACCAATTTTTGCTAATGTGCCATATAAAAGTGACGTTGCCAAAATCATAAAGGAGTATCAATGCGGTTTGGTGGCGAGTACAAAAGATGCCTTGGAAATGTCTAATCAGATTATTGCCTTAAAAGACAGTAATTCTCTTGGTAAAATGTCAGTTGCAGCCGGTCAAGCATCAGAGGTTTTTGATCGAGCTAGTGAAATCAAAAAGTTTACTGAAATAGTTGTTGGGCATGAAAAAACTTAGAGTTCCATACAAGCGAGCATTCGATTTAATAGTGTTATTAACGAGTCATTTACTATTGGCTCCAATATGGATATTGCTTTGGACTAGCATTCCTTTATTAATAAAACTTGGTGATGGAGGGGCAGTGTTTTACTCTCAATATCGGGCAGGTAAGGATAACAAACCTTTTCTGTACAGAAAGTTTCGAACAATGATCGAGAATGCAGAAAACATAGGAACGGTATGGACCTCTTCAAACGATCCCAGGATTACCCCAGTCGGGAAAGTTTTAAGAAAAACCGCTATGGATGAACTGCCGGGAGTATTATCTATATGGGTAGGGGATATGAGTTTAGTTGGACCTAGGGCCCTTCCATGTCGTGAGCAAGAACTTTTGGAGAAAGAAATTCAAGGTTTTAGTGATCGTTTGAAAGTAGCACCCGGTTTGACTGGTTTGTCTCAGGTTTATAACAAAGAAGATGAAAATAATTTAAAGATTAAATTAGATACTGAGTATATAGAAACGATGTCCATCGCTTTGGACATTAAGTTAATATTGCTTTCTGTAAGAAATACTTTGTTTGCAAGATGGGACGGGCGTGAAGGTAAAAATACTACTAATTAGTTAGTTGCTTGAATAAATCAGTAGGTTCATTTACTGGAAGGCTACATGTATAGTTTTTACATACGTACGCAGTTGGCTTTCCATCCAACATGTTTTTTGATGCTGCAAGGGGGAAATTATCATAAGCGGCCTCTTCGTTAATACCCAATATTACTTTATTTGGAACAAAGCTTCGGTAAACTTCCGATAAGAGGTGCTTGGTACCGTGATCATTGAAATCTCCGTTTATCACAATTTCTTTTGAACCATCAATATGAAACTCGATGCAATTTAGCCATTCTCCAGCAGCAATTGGAGCTTTAGTTATTAATGGCATGGCAGATTCCATCGATAGTCTGGCTATATTTCTCATTTGGTCATCATCAAGATATACAGCCAGTTTCAATAGCACTTTACACGCAGTGGATGCACCGGAAGGAATCGCGTTGTCTGCAATGTCCCTAGGACGTATTACTAAGTCTTCATGGTCGCCGCTAGTGTCATAAAATTGTTCTGTTTTAATGTCCCAAAATAAGTCGATCATAGTTTTCGAAATGTTTACAGCATGGTTTAACCAAGAGGGGTTTAAAGTAGTTTCATGAAGTTCTAACAAACCTTCAATAAAGAAAGCATAGTCTTCAAGATATCCGTTAAGTTTAGATTTACCATCTTTAAATGTGCGTAGTAGCCTATTTTTGTTCATTAAGTTATTTAATAGGAATTTAGCAGATTTCTCTGCTGTATCAGCATAAGCTTGGTTATTTAGAATGATTGAGGCTTCCGCAAAGGCACTTATCATTAAACCATTCCATGCAGTGAGTATTTTATTGTCGGTTTCTGGGCAGACTCGTTCACCACGGGCTTTTAATAACGGATCGCGAGCCTTTATTAAGGTGTCCTTTATTAATTTGTATTTAGACTCTTTGTATTCCTGTGAAACAAGATTAAGTATAGATTTGCCTTCGAAATTACCTTTGGAGGATACATCATAATATTTAGTAATCTCGCCTGATAAATGCGGGTCTAAAATTTCTTGTATTTCATCAACGGTCCAAACAAAGTACTGGCCTTCGATACCGTCACTGTCCGCATCTTGGGACGAGAAAAACGCACCTTCGACAGAAGTCATCTCTCTCATTACATATGCTAACGTCTCTTCAACTATGTTTTTGTAGAGATCTTTACCTGTAATCTGATAAGCATGCAGATACAACCTTACTAGTAAAGCATTGTCATAAAGCATCTTTTCAAAGTGAGGCACCAGCCATACAGCATCTGTGGAATATCGATGAAAACCACCTCCTAAATGATCGTATATGCCGCCATACGCCATTTTATCGAGAGTTTTAGTAACTATGCTTAAAGATTCAGCATGATTTGTCCTGGCGTGATGCTTAAGAAGGAATTCATAAATCATCGGTTGAGGGAATTTAGGTGCGCCCTTTAGGCCTCCATGAATCATATCCACCTGTGATTCGATGTCCTCATATGCCGCTTTAGAGATTTTGTCCGATATTTCTAACTCTGAGTCAGGGAACTTGGTAAATGCCTTGATGTGATCTACAAGACGATCGGATGCTGATTCAATTTGTTCTCTTTGATTTTTATATGCGTTTGATACTGCTTCTAATACTTTTGGAAAACCAGGCATTCCTTGTCTGTCAACAGGAGGGAAGTAAGTGCCACCATGGAATGGTTTACCTTCAGGGGTTAAAAAAACGGTTAATGGCCACCCTCCATGACCGGCGATACTTTGTACCGCGCTCATATAAATAGAATCTAAGTCAGGTCTTTCTTCTCGATCAACTTTTATGTTGATAAAGTTTTCATTCATTAAAACCGCAATACCTGCATTTTCGAAGGATTCTCTCTCCATCACGTGACACCAGTGACAAGCAGAATACCCGATACTTAACAATATTGGTTTATCCAGCACCTTTGCTGCAGTTAAAGCCTCTTGACTCCAAGGGAACCAGTCAACAGGATTATTTTTGTGTTGTAGGAGGTATGGGCTAGTCTCTAAAGACAACCGGTTTGGCATTAAATAGCTCCAATTTTCAATAATATCTTGATTAATACACTATATCACCGGAAGGGCCTATAAAAACCTATTATCACGATGAAAATCACTCGAACAAAAAAACTAATTCATACAACTAATTAAGGTTAAGGATTCAAATCATGTTATATCTGGCTAAAAAAGGAGTAAGGCGGATACAGACGACCAAACTTTACGTGTAAGTTTGGCAAAATGCCGTGAAAAACACGCAAATACCCCCTGATTTATTCAGTTAAATAATAGATAGAAAGCTGGGTTGGCGCCCCAGGCAGGAATTGAACCCGCGACCCACTGCTTAGAAGGCAGTTGCTCTATCCGACTGAGCTACTGGGGCACTTTGTTGATAAAGTTTTAGGCAAATGTCTTTCTAATGTAGCTCAAGCTACGAAAGAATGCATTTTAAGATGGTTTTTCAGTTGTATGAACCTTGTGAAGGAACATTTTACCTAACTTATAGGTGTCAACACCTACAATTCTAACTTGATTGACATCAGATAGGGTAGTGAAATACTGCTGTATTTTTAAGCCTAATGGGTTGGAAATAGCTATCGAAGCTGCGGCAATAAGGATTCTAGGCCCTAAATCGGGTGACTTAGACTTAGTTATTCTTCTATATAGTTGAAATGCGAGATCCGTCATAATAACAGTCAAAGCAATATTTGTTCCGCAATTTTTAGAAACAGACAGGCTATTTTCCCCGTTATACAGGCGCTCAAGTGCGTTTACGCTAGCAACTTTTACCTCTGGTTTTGGCGCCTTAGAAAAGAGCCAGAACCCATTATTAGTGGCGTAGCCAGCTATAAAGCCTTGTAAGCCCCTTTCTGCCATTACAGCAACAGTTGCGTGCTCTATAGCGTGATTTCGCCTTACTTTATTTATAAGGGTTAGATTCATACCAGGTATTATATAAGATTTTCAGGTAACAAAGTAATATGTTTGACACATGAACTTAGCGTGTCAGAAAAGGATATTGAGCTTAATTCAAAACTTGATTTAAATTTAAACGTTTATTACTTTTTGTTTCAAACAAGTCTTGTTGAAAAGTTTTGAAAGATATTAGAAAAAAATCAGAAAAGGGTTGAATAATACATTGACACTGTATTAAAGCATAGTTAGCATGTCTACATTACACCGATGAGGAGGAGTCAAAGGTGAATAGAAAAACAAAAAAAATGGTAGCGGTAGAGGAGAGATTCCAACGCCCGCTAGAGAAAATGTTACCCGAGCTGGTCACTGAGCAGGGCTTAACAGCCACAGCTGAACAGTTTGGCGTTAGTAAAGCTACTTTGGGATACTGGTTACTTAAATTGGGAATTAATGTACGAAGAGTCGCATTAGCTCCTGGTGAGTCAATCGAAGTAAAAAGGGTTAGCTAGACTAACTGTCTTAAAGTTTAGGAATAGATTTAAACTAGTAAAAAGGAATGTTTTACTAGTTTAAATCTAAAACCTTCTGTTTTTTATAGCTCTGTCGGCTTCGCGCTTTCTGTCCCTTTCAATTATCGTTTGCCTCTTGTCATGACGTTTCTTACCTCTTGCGAGTGCAAGTTCAATTTTTGCCAATCCGTTTTTTAAGTACAATTTTAATGGTACGACAGTAAGGCCTCTTGCTCCGATATTGTGCGTCAGTTCTATTATTTGATTGCGTCTTAATAGAAGTTTACGTGTACGGGTAGGGTGGTGATTGGAACTTGCAGCTGCATACTGGGATATATGTAAATTACGTAACCATAATTCCCCACCATCAGCGTGGGCATATGCATCTGCCAGGTTTGCGTTTCCAGACCTTATGGATTTAATCTCAGTTCCAGTCAACACTAATCCAGCCTCATAGGTCTCTAGTATTTCATAGTTATACCTGGCTTTTCGGTTTATCGATATGTTGTGACTTTCCATATGTCAATCTCGAACAGATAGATCCATTTTAAATCCTAATCAGAGTATCAGCAGCAGCCCTTTCCTCTATCAGCTTTTGTATCTCTTTAAGAGCTGCCTCTAATTGTAATATGTCGGCATCAACAGGATCGGTTGATGTTATCTGAATATCTGGCTCAATCCCGACACCCTGTATAACTTTCCCGGACGGAGTAAACCAACGTGATGTAGTAACGAACATACCTCCGCCATTACTTAAAGGCCTCAGCATATTTACACTGCCTTTACCGAATGATACATCTCCAATGATTGTAGCTCTATTATTATCTTGCAATGCTCCTATTAAGACTTCAGAGGCGCTCGCGCTGAACGAATTGCTCAATACGACCATTGGTATGGTGGAATAATCTCCATCCTCTTTAACGGTCCAATCAGTTCTTTTTTGTGATGCATCAATCTGATAGGCGATTAACATATCTTTATTTAAAAACTTACTAGTGATATCTATTACTGACTGCAATGTTCCTCCAGGGTTATCCCTAACGTCAAGGATTAACCCATCTGCTCCGTTTGCAATTGCTTTGTCTAGTGCACTAATTAGCTCGCCAGCAGTATTGTCATGAAAGTTGGTTATTCGTAAATGCGCAACAGGGTCTTCGGGAAGACTGCGAACCAAAACACTTACTAATGGAATAGTACCTCTTACAATTTCTACCTCTACAGGATCTAATGCGCCTAAGTGTTTAACAAGCAGCTTTACAGTACTACCTTTGGGTCCACGGATCAGGCTGACAGCTTGTAAAACAGTAAATCCCTCTAAGGAAGCCCCATCTACTGCGAGAATTTGGTCTCCGGGACGTATACCTGCCTTCTCTGCAGGGCTGCCCTGAATAGGCGCTACAATTATTAGCACCCCATTGCGATTCATTGATACATGGGCACCAATACCTTCAAACTCGCCTTGAAAAATGTCATTTGAGTCAATAGCAAAAGCTTCGGGAGGCACATAGTTAGTATGCGGATCTCCCAATGCTATGAGCATGCCTCGTATTGCTGCTTCAGACATAGTTTTAGGATCAAGTTCAGCTCGGTCAACATGGTCTTTTGTGAGAATTGCCCATGCCTCCCAAATAATCCTTAGTTCTTTAGCCACATCTGACGGAGCATTCAAAGGTTCGCCTTGAAAAACAGACTCTGTGAATCCTAAATTATCATCACCAATGACGCCAGGGTTGCTTGTATTAAGTCCACTTTCAGGCGCGTCACGATCCACTTCTATATCACAGCTAGTTAAAGCAAAAGCCATTAAAATAGTAAAAAGACACAATATAAGGACACTGGCCTTTTTATATATTCCCGTGTTTAAGATCATAGAAAGTAACACCTCAATTTATTGAATCTACTACCCCTGATTTTAGCATGATATAAACGCGCCCATAGGTGCAGCTAAAGCTTTCATAATTAACTTCGTACCGAATCCGCCTAATATAAAACAATGGAAAAGTTTTCTGGCGTTAGAAAACTTTTCAACAAAGCGGCGTTAAGGCATATAAACTATTGACTCAATTAATTATTGCTAGGTAAAGTGAGGCAACGGCACGAATTAACTGAACTTCTACTAGGTATTTTAATTGATGGAAAAGTTTTTAAATAACAACAAAAAGCCAGCCAAACGCCGAAGCTATCCATTCCATCAACTGAAACAAGCTCAAATAATAGGCGAAACAATACAGGAATCCAACTCTGGCTTGCCTATGGATCGTTTTCTGCTTGCCAAAGCCCTCAACACCACTCCTAAAAGCAGTGGATTTATCATTAAATTAAACTCATCTGCCAGGTATGGAATCACTAATGGTGGTTATAACGATCCCACTATCTCCTTGACCGAGTTAGGCAGGTCGATTGTTTCTTCAAAGGATCCAGATGAATATCAACATGCTTTAGTTGAATGTTCGATTAAGCCTGATGTATTCAGAAATTTTTATCAGCGAATGGATGGAAAACAATTACCCGAAGAGGGCTACGCGAAAAATATTCTGGAAAGAGATCATCAGATAGATCAGGATCTTTCAAGAGAGTGCTACGAAACCATTGTGGCAAACGGATTGCATGCCAATATAATCAGAAAAGTAAAGGGTGAGATGTATGTTAATCTCAGCGCGGCTATACAGAATCAAACATCCATTAAGGCTGACGAACTTGTAAATAATAAAGGGTATACAGATGGCTCCAGTATAACTTCAGATAAAACAAACAGGGTATTCATTGGGCACTTTGGGGATCTACATCTTTTAAAAGTGGTCGAGGATTTGCTATACGAGTTTAATATTGCATTTCAAATAGTAGATCTAAGCAACCTGGAGAAGAACAGGTTTATGGTTAAAGTAAATGTTGACTTAAAAGCATGTCAATCGGCGGTAATTCTTATCGGTACGTCTAATCAAACAGATCAAATCAATCAGTTGAAGCTACCCATTATTGTGGGCGCGGCCAGCGCGTTACATGATGGCAAGGTAGTCGTAATAGCTGACGATGCAACTGGTGAACAAATTAGTGAGTTGGGGTTAAATGTTGTTTGCGTAAAGAATGAAACCGCGATCAGTGAGATACAGATACTGAAAACGCTGAATAACACCAATGTTATTAACGTAACTGTGTAAATGGAAGTTCTATGATCCGATGTGACTGGGCAGTAACAGACGCTCTGTATATGAAATATCATGATACAGAATGGGGTAGTCCTTTGCATGATGACAGAAAATTGTTTGAATTGCTTATTTTGGAGGGCGCCCAAGCTGGGCTTAGTTGGATAACGGTATTGAAAAAACGGGAAAACTACCGCAAATCCATGTCACACTTTAATCCTTATGCCATAGCATCTTACGGGGTAAAAGAAGTTAACAGGCTCATGTCTGATAAAGGGATTATAAAAAATCGGCTAAAAATAGAGTCTTCAATTCAAAATGCAAGAGCCGTTATAGAAGTTATAACTCAATATGGAAGCTTCGGCACATTTCTCTGGGATCGCTTCGATGGACAGCCAATAGTAAACCAATATAATTCCGTTGATGAAATACCTGGATATACCATCGCCTCAGAAAACCTTAGTAAAGAATTGAAAAAAAGAAACTTTTCATTTGTCGGACCTACGATAGTGTATTCCTTTATGCAGGCAGCAGGATTCGTCAATGATCACATAACATCATGTTTCAGGCATCAGGAACTAATATAAGCATACACACAACTTTACATAATATATATAGTGCGAACCAATAAGTTAAACAAAAATTAGTACTGCCGGCAGGGTAAAATTTATAGAAAACCTCCCCCACTTTAGCCCAAACAGCTATTTTTGATGCGTTTCCTGTCAGTTATCGATAAATTAGACTAACGAATTGACAAAAACGTCTCTACGGCGGAATCAAAGTTGTAGAATGCGTGTCAACTACACAGTGAGGCGATCTGTTAACTGAGTTTCCAAAAAGCCAAATGAGGTTAGAAATTGGACCTTTTAAATAAAGTAGCAATCGTTACCGGAGCCAGCAGAGGCATTGGAGCAGGCGTTGTGGATAAGTTTGTTATTCACGGCGCAAAAGTCGTAATCGCGGACATATCATTAGAGGAAACTGAAGGATTTGCCGATAAGCACAAAAAAAAGGGACATCAAGTTTACGCTTTACAAACAGACGTAACAAAAATCGAATCAGTCGAATCGATGGTCGCAGAAACTATTGAAAGGTTTAAAACTATCGATATCCTCGTTAACAATGCAGGAGTATGGGCCGCTCCAGGTTTCGAGGATCGGGCTTTGTCAGAGCCAGAAGACTGGCACATCACTTATGAAGTTAATCTAAAAGCCGTGGCATCTGTAACGAATGCAGTTGCCCCCTACATGAAGAAAAACTCTTATGGAAAAATAATCAATGTAGCGTCAGTTGGTGGCAAGATAGGTTCTCCGTCAAATCCAGCATATATGGCCTCGAAAGCCGGAACGATTAGTCTGACTAAATCATCTGCTCTTGAATACGCCAAATTTAATATAAATGTTAATGCGATTTGTCCTGGATTTGTTTGGACACCCATGGCTATCTCCATTGAGGCGCAGGCAGGCAGTAATCAACCGGAATATACGAATATGACGCCACGTGAGATATATGATTCTCTGGTAGCCGAAACAATTCCGCTTGGCCGAGATCAGACTCCGGAAGATATAGGAAATCTCGCTGTTTTTCTGGCTAGTGAATTTTCAAAAAATATAACAGGACAGGCGATAAATGTATGCGGTGGCTCAAACATGGATTGAGACTGTTTTAGTCCTCTAAGATTATTTGGATGGAATTCAACAATTCTGATATTCCTGTTCCGTTTTTAGCAGACACAATGTTCACGGGTGTACCATCATCATTATCAATTCTCGTTGGAGCCAAGATAGAAATATCTTCAATGCTGGCTGATGATGAAAGCAGATCTGCCTTATTTAGGATTATTATACTTTTACTCTGATCGACACCTAAGTTTTGTAGAACCTCCGTCACGACACTGACGTGCTGTGCTGCATTAGGGTGAGTAATATCCACAACGTGAAGAATCGCAGAGGTTTCTCGGATCTCTTCTAAAGTTGCTCTGAATGCCGCCACAAGTGTTGTAGGCAGCTTTTGTATGAATCCAACTGTGTCAGTTATAAGAATTTGTTTTGAATTCGGTAGTTGAAGTTTTCGGGTAACCGGATCAAGAGTCATGAAAAGTTTATCCTCTGCTGCGACTCCGGCTTTAGTCAGGGTATTTAATAAAGTACTTTTTCCCGCATTGGTGTATCCAACCAGGCCAACTACGTCTACTCCACTTCTTCTTCTGCGCTCCCGATACAGATTTCTATGAGTACGTATTGATTCCAGCTCTTTCTTAAGCTTTATAATCCTGTTACGAATTAATCTTCGATCAGTTTCGATCTGAGTCTCTCCGGGACCTCTTGTACCAATCCCTCCGCCTAGGCGCTCAAGATGGCTCCACTGGCCAGCTAATCGTGGCAGTAAATATTCGTGTTGTGCTAATTCCACCTGTAACCGGCCTTCGCGGGTTTGGGCACGGGAAGCAAAAATGTCTAATATAAGTGCTGTTCGATCTATTACCTTTACTTTTTTTAAAACCTTCTCCAGGTTTTGTTGTTGGTTGGGATCTAACTCGTCATCGCAGATTACAGTACCGATAGAATTTTCAATAATTAATTCTTTTAGTTCTTCAAGTTTTCCTTGACCCAGATAGTAATGGCTGTAGCGCCTTAATTTTTGAGTTAAAACTCCTATTACTTCTGCACCGGCGCTTAAGGCCAGTTCTCTCAACTCCTCGATTGAATCCTGGATAGACAGCTGGGCTTTGCGCCCGTAAAGATCAACTCCCACAAGTAAAACTCGTTCCGTATTTTTTTTCGTGTATACCAAACGATCTTTACCGGGCTGTCTTCGGTTTCTAATTCGGGCTATGAGTTTAACTCCATTACTTCTTTGGAATCTCCAGTGATTTTAGACGATCAAGACCGCGTTCCATATCCACATCGTTTATCGTCAGTGAAAGCCTGATATAACCCTCTCCGGAGGGACCATATCCATTTCCGGGAGTAACGACGATGTCTGCTTCATCAAGTAACAGAGACGTAAAACTCGCTGAATCGTACCCAGTTGGCACAGGCGCCCACACGTACAAACTTGCTTTCGGCGGATCTAGTTCAATGCCAATAGAATTTAAGGTTTCTACTACTCTATTTCTTCTTTTTTCGTAAATATTGTTGCGTTCGCGAAGTTGGTTGTCCGTCATATTCATAGCTTCTATTGCCATGTACTGAATAGCTTGAGGTATTCCAGAGTCAAGGTTGGATTTGACAGTCATTAATGCCTGAATCATATCAGGGTTGCCAACTGCCATGCCTACTCTCCAGCCGGTCATATTGTAGCTTTTTGATAATGAATGGAACTCGATTCCTGCTTCAATAGCACCAGAACAGTTAAGCATACTTATAGGCTTATATTCATCGAAATAATTCTCTGTGTAAGCTGCATCATGAAGCAAAGCGATATCATGTTTAAGCGCAAATTCAATTGCTTTATCAAAAAATGACTGATCAGCAACAGCTCCAGTTGGGTTGTTTGGATAATTTATCCACATTACTTTAGCTTTAGATGCTGTTTCACTTGAAATAGATGAAAGGTCGGGCAGCCAGTCATTGTTGGAAGTTAGAGGCATCCATTCACATTCGCCTCCTGCAAACCAAGTTCCAACGGAATAAACGGGGTATCCAGGGTCTGGGACTAAGGCTATATCGCCTGGGTCAATAAAACATAAAGATGCATGCCCTATTCCCTCTTTAGCGCCTATTAAAGGCAGTATCTCAGTATCAGGGTTAAGCTTTATACCAAACCTACGTTGATACCAATCCGCCATTGCCAGGCGTAATTCCGGTAGCCCATCGGTCTCAGGGTAACGATGGTTTACTGAATCAAGAGATGTTTCAGATAACTTGGCTATGATTGCATCGGGTGTAGGTATGTCCGGGTCCCCTATGCCGAAACTTATGACATCAGCCCCCTCCGCCTTCTTTTTAGCTATTTTTTTACTGATCTCGACAAAGAGATATGGCGGAACCTTATCGATACGCTGAGCAAACTTCATTTAAATCCTCTTTTTGTGTTTAGTTTAGCCTGTATTTACCTTCAAAAGTTGTTGCAATCGGACCTTTCATGTATACATCAGAGCCAGGCTCCCAGTGTATTTCAAGATCTCCACCAGGCAACTTCACAGTTACTTTGTTGTTAACAAGACCCTTTTTGATTGCTATCACTGCGGCGGCGCATGCTCCAGTTCCGCAGGCGAGCGTCTGGCCAGAACCACGCTCCCAGACTTTTAAATCTATCAAATCGCGGCTCAATATGTTGATAATCTCAAAGTTAACTTGCTCGGGAAATATAGAGTGTTTTTCAATAATTGGGCCTATATGAGCTAAATCAAAGTCGTTGATCGGAGTCTCCAGGACAGTTACGGCGTGTGGATTTCCCATAGACAGAGCTGATATAGCAAAATGTTGTTCTTCAATTTCCAAGTAATGGTCTTGAAGTGTATCGTAGCCTTTTAATTTGAATGGCACATCCGAACTTCGAAATCTTGGCTGTCCCATATTTACCGACGCAGCTACCATCTGTGCATGTTCCCAAATAGGAGTAACCTCCAGAATACCTGAGGCAGTTTCCACTAAATAGGTATCTGAATCCTTGGCTAGCAGTCCTATTTTAACGCCAAATGAGACAAAACAGCGTATCCCGTTTCCGCACATCTTACCCTCAGATCCGTCGAGATTATACATTTGCATTTTTATATCAGCGTCTTCTGATTGTAATGCAACTATTAATCCGTCAGATCCTACTCCAAAATGGCGATCGCTGATTGATACAGATAGTGAACTCCAATTTAAATTAAGATTTCTGCCATCTATAAATACATAGTCATTGCCTGCACCATGCATTTTTGTAAATTCTATTGTTGTATTAGATTCAGAGTTCATCTGATCATTTTATATTAAATTAACCTTTACTAGCATGCAGTTTTAATTGATCATTAAGGTATTGATGTGCCTGATTATGTCCATTATTTGAGCTTTCAAACCAAACGATCCAATCAGCCTTGCGCAACCAAACATATTGATTTCTAGCAAGTTTATGAGTTTTTGTTTTAATCTTTTTGATTACATCCTCAAGTTTTGAGCCAGATGTCAGATGTTCTATTATTTCAGCGTATCCAATGCTAGACATTGATGGCAGAGTGGCATCGTAACCTTTATCAATAAGTTTTTGAACCTCTTTAACCCATCCATCTGAAATCATCTTATCTATACGGTGATCAATCAATTTATATAGATCATCTCTCGATGTTGTGAATGCCACAGAGTAAGCTTGAAAGTTATTATTACCTGCAGACTTATTAACAGATTCCGGTTGATATTTTTTAATTTCTAATGCTCTGATAACCCGCCTAACATTCCGATAATCGATTGCCTCGGCCATTTCGGGATCTTGTGCAACAAGATCTTCGTAAATTGAAAGTGATCCGTGTGTATGAGCTTTTGCCTCTAGTTGTTTTCTGAATTCTTTATCTGGAGCAATTTTTGGCACATTCCAGTTGTTTATCAGAGCGAATACATATTGGCTCGTGCCTCCAACGACAATAGGTAGATTTCCTCTGTTTTGGATCTCATGAATTCTAGTCTTAGCGATTTCCAAGAAATGAGCTAAGCCGTATTCCTTGTCCGGATCTAGCGAGTTTATTAAGTGATGAGGAACTGATTTAAGTTCATTTTCATTTGGAGTCGCAGTACCAATGTTAAGACCTTTGTATATCTGCCTGCTATCGGCACTGATTATTTCACCAGAGTTAAGTTGTGCAAATTCCAATGCGAATTGGGATTTGCCTATACCGGTGGGCCCTAAGACGCATACCAGAGGAATTATACTCATAAATAGATACGCTCCACGTCTTTAAAACGTTACGTGAGATTACAAGCGTTTTGCAATATTTGTGTGAACCCCTCAGAGCTAAGGCTAGCTCCACCAATCAGAGCCCCATTTACATTCGGTTTGGCAAGAAATTCAGCAATGTTATCTTCTGTAACGCTTCCGCCGTATAGGATTGGAGTTTGTAAAACCTTCTCAGAGCCAAACATTAAGGCTAGTTCGTCCCTTATGAACTTATTAACTTCTTCTGCATCTTCTGGTGATGCGGCAGTACCTGTACCGATTGCCCATACAGGTTCGTAAGCAACTATTATGTCGTTAATTCCCTCGATATCCTTCAGAGAGTTTTTGATTTGACTTCTGATAACATTTTCAGTTAAACCTCTAGCTCTGTCTGAAGATTGTTCGCCAACGCACACTATAGGCCTTAGACCAAACTCTATTGCTCCAGCAAGTTTTTCATTAACAAATTCATCCGTTTCACCAAAAAGTACGCGACGTTCCGAATGTCCCAGTAGTACATATGAACAGTAATCTTGCAGCATCAATCCTGAAACCTCTCCCGTAAATGCCCCTTTTTGAGCTGAATGCATATTTTGGGCTCCCAATTTGATAGAAGAGCCTTCTATCAAATTTGCAACTGATGGAAGTGATAGAAATGGAGGAAAAACGATACATGTAACCGAATCAATCACAGGGACCTCTTTTAAAATCTCTTTGACTAGATCATTAGATTCAGTCACGGTTTTATTCATTTTCCAATTTGCTGCTACTATAATTTCTGACATCTATAAATACCTCTGTTATGAGCCAAACTTTTTCAGTTTCCCTGCATGCGCTAATGCGAGCATCATAATCGATTTAGCTTTAATTAAACCTAAAGAACCGTTTCTGAATTCTCTTTCAGAGAAACTCCCCTGCCCGTCTGCCTTGGTAAAACTTGTGTTGATTAAAAATGGCACTGAATGCCAGCTGTGAGAAGCTAAAACAGCGGGAGTGGAATGGTCTCCTGCTATTACAAGGACATCTGCACCAATATTTTTAATGTCAGGAATTGACTTGTCAAAATCCTCTAAGGCTTTGACTTTAGCCCTTCGGTCTCCATCCTCTCCTGCGGCGTCGGCGGGTTTATAGTGCAGGAAAAAGAAATCATGTTGGTTTAGTTTAATCATTGATTTTAGTGATTCAATTTCCTCAGCAAAACCTGTGTTTTTTGCAGCAATTTCCATCCCGGCCAATTTTGCCAAACCTAAGTACATTGGGTACGCAGCAATACCAATTGGGCTCAACTTGTATTTTTTCTGCATCGAAGGAAAAGTTGGCGCCTTAGAAATTCCTCTCAGTAGTATCGTATTGGCATGCTGGTTGTCATGTAATAATTCGTGTGCTTGTATGACAAAAGAGTTAATTGCATCGGCAATATTTTTGGTTGCCTTGTTTGTTGGCTGACACGTCAAAGGTTTTAAGCCATTTAAACCTGGGTCTGTATCATATACGAAGGGGTAATAATCTGGTGCAATATTTTCGCCAGTTAAAACTAATAGAAAGCGATGATCCCTAATCAGTTCCACGTTTATCTTGAAGCCTGGAATTGTTATGCTTGAAAGTGATTTTATTAAGCCTGTGCTTTTGTCTGAGGAGATCCTGTTTGCTCTTCGATCCGTAATTACTCCTTCATTATTTGTAAGTGCGAAATTACCCCTAATGGCTATTTGATTTTCATTTAACTCGAATCCCAGGCCTAAGGCTTCTAATACTCCCCTGCCTACTTGGAATTTAATCGGATCATATCCAAATAGTGCCAGGTGGCCTGGGCCGGAACCTGGTGTTATACCGTGGTCTACGGGTATAGATAAGCCGCAAGCACTCTCTCTGGATAATTTATCCAGGTTAGGAGTTCTTGCTTCTTCTAATTCGGATTTGTTGGTGGAATCATCGAAATACCCTCCCAATCCATCCACTACAACAAATAAAATTCTGGAGGATGTTTTTCTTGTTAAGTTTTCTATTTCCGGAAAGTCAATCATTTTTAATTATTGCCTCAACTGCTGGTAAAGCTTTCCCCTCCAAATAAGTTAAAGTTGCACCTCCACCAGTAGATACATGGGTCACATTATTGCTCAACTTGAGTTTTGACACTACATCTGCGGTTGAACCTCCCCCAACGACTGTAGTGCCATCTTCCAAGCCAGCTATTGCTTTGGCTACGTTTATAGTACCAGAAGAAAAGTTTTTCCACTCAAACACGCCCATCGGGCCGTTCCACATAACGGTACAAGATCCAGAGATAGTACCGTTATATATTTGTGAAGTTTTAGGGCCGATATCCAATATGATCATGTTCTCTGGAATCGAGTCAATACTTGCTACTTGAAAATTTGCATCTGCGTGAAATCTGTCAGCAACAATTACATCATGCGGAATTATTATTTCCGCTCTGTTTTTGTGATCTTCCATAAGATTAATTACTTCTGACAGCCTGTCGTCTTCGTATTTAGATAATCCTACACTAAAGCCTTTAGCTTTAATAAAAGTTGCTGCCATACCACCACCGATTATGATTGAATCTACTGTTTTAGATAGGTTTTTCAACACCCCCATCTTATCCGATGCCTTAGCTCCTCCAATGATAGCTGTCATAGGCCTATCAGGATTACTCATAAGTTTACCCAGAATATCCAGCTCCTTTTGCATTAAAAACCCCATGTATGAAGGTATATGTTTTGTAATTCCTTCAGTTGATGCATGTGCTCTATGTGCTACTCCAAAAGCATCGTTTATATATATATCTGCAAGATTCGCGAGTTCTCTAGATAGTCTGGGATTGTTTTTTGTTTCTCCTGACTCAAATCGGATATTCTCCAACATCGCCACTGACTTAAATGGCAACTGTTTTATTTGGTTCTCTACTTCTTTTCCTTTGCATCCTGGTAGTTGTAATACAGGTTTATCCAGGAGCTCGCTTAGCCGTTTTGTTATTGGCTTCATAGAAAATTCTTTGTCAGAACTGCTATTTGGTCGGCCAAGATGAGATAAAAGAATAACTTTACAATTTCTTTTAAGAAGATATTC